>ERZ1027231.4-NODE-4-length-288461-cov-24.032503_pt1 | contig 288461 bp, 260 predicted proteins | sample MGYA00520866_ERZ1027231 | MGnify/ENA primary metagenome ERZ1027231 (study PRJEB33311, sample SAMEA4378411) | marine metagenome | biome: Marine biome; feature: Fjord; material: Water | collected 2014-07-20T08:00:00Z/2014-07-... | depth 75 m ...
ATCCATTGTTGGTGTCCACTTAGTATGAGGTGGACACCAAGACTACTATCTTACAATAAGATGGGAAGGTGAGTTGCCCGGACGCTTACAGACTTAGAACTGCTACCTTATTAGCTATCCATAAAATCTACACCATAGAGAGACATCAAATATTAAAGCCTCTTAGGCGTTACGTTGACACCCACCCGATTGACACCTTATGCAGAAACAAACTTCATAAAAGCATATTTCACACTACAAAAAAAATTACTCCGAATCAGCTTAGGGCGACTCTGCAGAGTTTCCCGGTAAACCTCCGCCATTGAACCTTGATGTGTAGTCGCCTAATTTTTATTAAAATCCATACGTAAGGGAAGGCAATAAAATAGAACCGATATTTTCAGCATCCAAGTTCCCGCCAAAAAGAACATCTACAATAGGAAGCGTATTCGTGAGTGCAGGCAGCAAATACCCCCCCAAAACCGAAGGAAGTGCAGAGGGCAACATTGTCAAATTGGCAGGCTCTAGGTTTCCTAAAACAGCCACCGTATCGGTGAATTCAGTGGTCATTCCCGGCAAGACCGATGGATCCAACAAAACATTCAAAGTGGTTGGAACCACGTTACTTAAACCAGAAGTCAACAGCCCTGAATCGACCGCCAACAGACCATTAGCGATATTAGATACATCGTCAACAATAGGTGACAAATCGATGCCTAGCGGCGCGAGTTGTAACAACCCAGTAGCAGTGCCCAACAGCGAGGGAGCCTGACCTAACAACAACTCACCATTGGTCAACGGGTTCGACACCGCAAGTTGATCAGAAAAATTAAACCCTCCAACTTGAGCGTTAGCTACGCTTCCAAAACTACTTAACATAATAAAAATAATCGCAAATAACTTCATAACAAATCCTCAAACAAGTACATGACACACATTTTAAGTTAAAGCGCCCATGAATCGTTCATTAATAGACTTTTCAAAATAAAAAACCGCTTTTCCAATCTCACTTTCCGTCCAAGTCACTACAGGATTGTCGGGGTAACTGTAATCTCCTCCGGTAAACACCTCATTTCTATTGCCTGAGGGATCAAAAAAATAAACCGTATTCCCATGTGTTAATCCGTGCCTAGTTGGCCCAATATCAAGAGAAGTATTAGTCATACTTATCAAATCTGACGCTTTTAATATATCCTGCCAAGACTCAACCCAAAACGACGCATGATGGAATTTCCCTGGCTCATCATGCTTGATGAACGCTATGTCGTGCGCCTTGTATCCCAAAGAAAGAAATTGAGCAATTCTTTCTCCGTCTTCAGAGACAAGCTCTTCCGTTAGATAAAACCCCAACTTTTCCAACACTAACAGAGTCTCCTTCAAATTTACACCATATAACAAGCAATGATCAAAGCGCAAAACTCCGATACCACTCAAACCGATAGGCCAAGGATCGGGATTTTCCGAAGCGATCCCCCACTTCCCAGTTATTTTCTTCTCTGCGTAGAATTCAAATCTATGCCCGGAGGGCGCAACAAAACTCACCCTCTCTCCACAATCCCTCAACTCATTGGGAGAAAACTTTTCTACAGGCATACCTAGATCAGAAAGCACATCAAATACGCTTTTTAAGCAATCAGGGCTAGCCACTTTAAAACCCACAAAATCCAAGCCAGGTGACTCATCCTCGCGAAGAATAACTGAATAACTTTCAACTTCAGTCCACCCCTTTAAATAAACTTTGTCGGACTCTCTATACACCTCGATTAATCCTAGCAAATCTCTATAGTGTAAAAGTGCCTCATCTAGGCATAACACTCTAATCTGAATATGACCAGGCCTAAGTACGTTCATCACATCACTCCCTTTTAGTAATTTATAAATATTATAAAGTTGAAACGAACACAAACCCTATAGGATAAATCCTGCACGCAAGAAGTATGTCAACATCAATTCTTTTACTATTCATTTTCCCTTTGACGTAACAACTACCCGCATGAACCTTAATCGCGCACATGCCACACCCCCCTCTTCTACACCCAACTTTAACCTCGTCTCGTCCACTGCGAACCAGTGCGTCAAGAATACTTTCATTATTAGCGCACTTTACAGTTATATTTTTATCAAGGAAGATAACCGTCCCCAAAATTATTGCCTTATGTCGATTCGAGATGTTTCAGGAAGACAAATTAGCGCCAAGATCCCACACACTAAAGATATACTCATATAAATTGACAAAGAATAGGGATTACCGGTGAACTCCAACAAAGAAGAAGCAATTAGTGGCACGAATGCTCCACCTAAAATTGTTCCAGTTTGATAACCTATTGTTGTGGCAGTGTAACGATACTTAGTGGGAAATAACTCAGAAAAAATTGCTGCCATTGGCGCATAAGTGGCGGCAACAGGAACGCTAAAAATAACGACAGACAATAGCGCCAAATAAAATTCCCTACTTTCCATAAGAGCCACAAAAGGAAACGCCCACAATAAGGCAAAAAGAGATCCTATAAAAAACACCGCTTTTCTACCATATTTATCTGATAGCGACGAGAACCATAAACTAAACAACAACCAAGTAAACGCACCCGACATAACAATTATAATCATTTCGGAGCGAGAGAAATCTAGCTTGTTTAAACCGTAACTCATTAAATATGCTACTAAAATATATCCGAGCATTGCCGTACTAGAATACATAATAGAGCTTAACACGAGCAGTTTCTTGCAGCTCTTCATAACCTCGTAAAGCGGTATACTATTGCCCCTAGTATCATCGTCGACAGAATTTTGAGAAAAAGCTGGCGTCTCATCCAATTTGCTTCTTACGTATAGACCAATAAAAACCAGAAACACACTGACAAGAAAAGGAATTCGCCATCCCCACGACATAAACTGATCGTCCGTTAATAACAAAGTCGTAACTAAAAATACGGCATTAGCTAATAGCATCCCGGCAGGAACTCCTATTTGCACAAAGCCACCATAGAAACCACGCTTATCTTTAGGAGCACTTTCAACAGCCATTAAGGCCGCCCCCCCCCATTCACCACCAACTCCTACACCTTGAATTATTCTTAATAAAATTAAACATATTGGAGCGGATATACCAATTTGATAATAAGAAGGTAAAAGCCCAATTAATACCGTAGCCACCCCCATAATAACAAAGCTAAAAATCAGCATCTTTTTCCTGCCGTAAACATCCCCATAATGAGCAATTGCTAACCCCCCTAACGGACGGGCTAAAAAACCAACCGCAAAAGATGAAAAAGCCGCTAACTGAGAAATAAATTCACTTTCAGAAGGAAAAAAAAGATTTGGAAATATAAGTGACGCAGCCGTCGCATAAATGAAGAAGTCATACCATTCAAAAGTGGTACCTAGAAAACAAGCAGAAAGCATTTTGGTACGCTTTTTATTATCGTTCAAAATCGTTAACCCCTATACAAAATTTAAGCCGCCGTCAACATTGATCGTCTGACCAGTGATACACGAGCTAGCATCTGATATTAGAAAATCTACCGCCCCTGTCATATCACTTGGAGTTAACGTCTTATCAATACACTGCAAGCCTTTAAAGTGATCAAAGAACTCGTCACTTCCACCCGCAGAAACGACTGCTTCAGTTCTCATTAAACCACATGACAGTAAATTAAAAGTCAGCCCCGCCCCTCGGTACTCCCGCGCCATAGATCTCGTAAAGCCAAGCAAGCCCATCTTTGACGCAACATATATAGATGCATCACTCAAACCTGAATAAACCGTACTTGAACCGACATTAATCACCCTCCCTGAATCTGAAAGTAGTAAATGTGATATAAATTGTTTCGTAGCATAAATCGAACCCACAAGATTGACGTTGATAATCCTCTGTATATCCGATGGAGAGTAAAGTTCTAGCTTGTTAAACGGAAAAATCCCGGCGTTATTTATAAGGCATGACAGCGACGTCGTGCGCTCTTTAATTTCCTTAGCTACGGTACCTAGAGACTCATAATCACTAATATCACATACATAACTATTTACAAATTCTGCATTCGCACCTGAATCCAACGCATATTTCAAATTATCAATAGAGACAATATCTATGAGATGCAATTCATATCCATGCCCAAGAAGATGTAGCGCAAACGTCTTGCCTAATCCAGACGCAGCGCCTGTTATTACAATTTGTTTCCTAGATGACATTACTAATTCCACCTTAATATTAAATTACTAATTTATATTTTGAGAATTTAAATAATCAACAGAAAAATTCCTAATCTGATTTTTCAATATTTTACCAGCACCAGATTTGGGGAGTTCCGCGGACGTAAAAATTATATCTTTCGGACACTTAAATGACGGTAGATAGGATATACAGTGCGCCTGAACCTCGCGTTTAGATATCTCCTCATTTTCTTTTAGGAATATGACAACACACACCCGTTCACCCCATTTTTCATCGGGAATACCCACTGCCGCACACTCTTTAACGCCGCCTAATTTGAAAATTACGTTTTCCACTTCAACAGAATAAATGTTTTCCCCGCCCGATATGATCATGTCTTTTATACGATCAGTTACGTGTATAAATCCATCTTCATCTTCATAGCCAACATCGCCTGTGTATAACCAACCATTACACAAGGCCTCATCTGTCTGAATTTTATTATTCCAATAGCCGTTAAATATCTGTCCCCCTTGAGCAACTATTTGGCCCGGCTTATTGATTTCGCATTTATTACCCTCGCCATCAATTATATTTATCTTAGTACCAATTAACGGCCTACCAGCAGACTTCATAAACCCTTTGTCGAGATTGCCAACTTTATGCAACTCACTATTTAGTATAGTAAGCGTAGGCGATGCCTCAGTTTGCCCATATAATTGGACGAACTTCGTAGAACTAAATCGTTTTATTAAAAATTTCAATAAGCTGTCGTTCATGGGTGATGCGCCGTAAAACACACGCTCAAACACGGATAATATCCTCACCCCCTCATCTCTATCCAACAATGACGAAATCATCGTTGGCACGAGTATTGTTTGAGATCCATTTAAATACCCGTCATCTACATAAGTACTAAGTTCCGAGAAATTAGGAATAAAAAGATGGGAGCCACGAAGTATCGTTATAATGGCGATAAATTGCGCGTCAGCTATGTGATAAAGCGGGGCTATATGTGAATGTTTTGAGAAATTCTTTAAACCTTCATCTATAATAATACGATAGGCATGGGAAACAATATTGGCATGCGTCAGCATCACCCCTTTGGCTTTACCCGTAGTACCACCTGTATAAAATATACTTGAAATACCATCGTCAACGGAAATAACATCAGGAACTAAAACACTAGTATTAGAATCTGTAGCCAAGAAATCGGATATTATTTCGATATTTACGCCACGGCAATCTTTAACTTTATCTTTATTTTCTTCATCTACAAGTAACAAGCTGGGACTACAGTCTTCTACAGAATCAATGATTTCCGATTTAGACCATTTATAATTTAACGGAACATAAATTCCGCCCAGCCAGTTTACTGCGAAGTACATATAAAGCCATTCATCCGAATTCAGAAACAGCACGGCCAGACGATCACCCTGCTTAAATCCGGATTTATTTAGGAGATTGACTCTCAATTCAACTTCATCAAAAACTTCCCTCCAATTATACACTCTACCTTTATATACAACTGCTTCATGTAAGGGATAATACTTTGAATTGTTTATTAAAAAATCAACTATATTCATATATACCCCTAAAATTTGATACCGATATTCACACCGTAGGTGCGAGGCATACCTGTATATCTAACCACTGTATCGCCCAAATTAAATGCCCCTGTATTTACCAGCTCATTGGTTAAGTTTCTTCCCCATAGTGAAATCTCCCAGTTATCTACAACGTTAGACAAATATATCCTAGTACCGTATACCGTCCATTCATCCATTGCATAACGAGCATCTTCTTCTAAAGTGCCGTTAGTTTCAGAAGAGTAAGAAATATCTATAGTAGCTCCAACATCGAAATCAGAACCCATTTGCATTACGTAATCAGCCAATAGGGTGCCCTGATATTTTGGTGAAAAATTAAAAGGCTTCCCTGCAAAATCTGCATCTTGTCCATTGAAGTCAGTACTTTCGAACTCCTTAACCTCCGAATCTACATACGAACCAACAGCAACCAATGTGAACCCAGTAAACGGAGAAGTTTTTAGATCAAATTCAAATCCATTTATCTCTGACTCTGGAGCATTCTTAAGCAATGGCAGAGGTCCAAATACTGGATCACTAATACGAGTCAGCAACTGTTTATCTTTATATTGATAATGAAACGCTGCCAAATCTAGCTGCAACTTGCCCCCGAAAAAATTTAGCTTAGAACCTATTTCATAGCTGGTTAGCTCTTCTTGTGTTGCTGGAACATACTGTTTAGTCGAGGACGCATTTAAAACAGGAAAACCGCCCGCCTTATAGCCACGACTTACTGAAATATAATGTGTGTTATCATCTTCAGAATAGTGGGTTAAAGCGGCTCGCCAAGATGTGTTATGTTCATCTAAGGTTTCCTCATAAGGTTTTGCCTGCCCCTTGCCGTCTGTAACATAGCAATTACCTTCGCCACGAGGCGGGGTGTCAAACGGTAATGAACCATTTAGTATCCGCTCCAAGAGCTCAGAGGGATCGTTCAATGCCAATTGCCCGGCCTGCAATGCCGTTAATGCAGTGAAAAACACATTCAGGCCCACCCCGCTGGATTCCTCATCCTCGTATGAACAACTGTAATAGTTTTGGAGTTGTTCGGTATATCGCGCCGCTAAGGTCAATTTAAAGCTTTCACCAATATCCGTATCAGTATTTACAAAGATCGCTTTTTGTTCTATTTCAGGCTCTCCATTTAGATTTGGATGTGAGCTAACTGCGTTTACCCAAGGGACTGGAGCTGGCGCGGCGAACAAACTGACCGTATGGAAAAACAGTCGATTGGTTTCTTTACCGTCATCTTGAGAATAATTTATTCCGGTCATCCAATTAAATTTACCATCAAACGCAGAATCTGAGATTCTTATTTCCAAAGCATTCGTTTCTATTTCGCCAAATAAGTCAGCATCAACATTGTATACATCAATTCCCGTAGTCGTTTTCGCACTACCATCTGCCTCCACGACCATATGAGAAACGGAGGCAATAAGCTCCATCGTTTCACCTATCAATGTATTATACTTTAATGAAAATAGATTAAATGTGTCATTACGCTCTGGAACTAAATAATCATCTTTATTCTCTTCCGTTTTGGGGACCCATTCCGCAAGAGCAGGGTCATCGGTATTAGCAACGAACGGGAAATTTCGAATACGAGGATGCACTGCCGCTTCGCCGAAAAAGGGGTTTTGCGACTGAATACCTACTGGTTGCGCCGCTTGTGAGTCGCTATTATTCTGCCAGCCGCTATACATAAATCGTAGATCACTACTCTCGCTCAACAACCAGTCTGCAATTATTCTATATGCTTTTTCATCTTTTTCTCCCAATCTATCACCTGGTCTTGTAATACTCTTTTGCCATCCCTCACCGGAATTCACCAATTTTCCTGAAACCCTGACCCCAAATTTTTCTCCAAGTGGAGTTGAATAAAAACCTTCAATAGTAGCTGTCTGGTAATTCCCATATCCAATTTCAAACCCTCCTTCTTTTTCTAGACTAGGAGTATTAGGTATATAATTTATTATACCTCCTGTGGTATTTCTTCCATACAAGGTGCCCTGCGGGCCTTTCAGCACCTCTATTCGATTCAGATCGAAAGAAGGGCCTGCGGCCATAGGAGAATACGGGACATTAATTTCGTCCAAGTAAAGACCGACAGTACCAGTAGCCGTGTAGGTTGGATCATTAAACCCCACACCACGCAAAGTAAAAATTGTTATGCCACCATTTTCGTTTGCGTTTAAGCCAGGCACTAACCTGCTAAACTCCTGAACGTCATCTGCCCCCAAATTTTTTAACGTTTCTCCGGTGAAAGCACTTATCGCTATAGGTACGTCGGACATTACCTCTTCTCTTTTCTGCGCGGTAACTACTACCTCTTCCAATACAGATGCTCGCCCTCTTTTTATATTCTCCTCGGCAGAAAGGCTTACAGAGTAAGAAGATAGTACGCTCAAACTCAGCAGAATAACGTTTTTATTATATTTCATTATTAATCGCACCAAATTATTTAGAAAAAACCATCTTTATCACACCGAAGATAAGGCGAAGTGAAATTAGCTTAAATACTTTTCTAAACTCTTCGCCAGTAAGGTGTACCTTTGCTGGCATAGACGTCATAACCACAACTTCCAATATTATCCTTTTGTTCTCGTATTCAATTGATTTAACATTAATCATCTCCGATCCGTCAGGCGTATACATCTTCATCTCTGTCTCCTCTAGCTAATCACGCTACTTTTAATGTTTAAATCATTTAGTATTTTTATAGCAGCAGGACGACCACCACCAATAACACCTCCGCCTGGATGCATAAATGGTCCCACTAAATACAATGAATCAATCCCTGGCACAGCGTAATTTGCCATTTCACTAAAAGGGCGCCGTCCCATATATTGATCAATCACTAGGGCAGCACCGATAATATCCCCATTTCTGAAACTCGGGTTATGCATCTGGAAGTCGTAAGGGGTTTCATATGCTCTTCCTAAGATATTGTCATCCGACATGTTACTTGTAACCTTCCTCAACCCGTTCAACATTTTGTCTGCGACGATCTCTCCATGCCGCTGCCAATCAGAGAGACTACCATTTTCAACCAAACCGGGAACAAATGTGTATAAATATAGAGTAGATTTACCTTTAGGCGCCCGACTCGGGTCAGCATTTGAAGTACAAATAGAAAGTAAACTTAAGTGCTCAGGGATTTTTCCGTAACGATATGCATCAAATATCCCTCTAAATTCATCCATTGTTTCCGGCTGAGTTTCCACCGCAAAAGATTCGTCGATATCTTCATCTGCAATATATTTTGGCGCCTCGTTTAAAGCGTAATGTGTGTTTATTGCGGCATAATCCGAAAGACTTACTCGTTTAGCTAAATAGGCCACGCGCTCGTCAAGCTCACCGCCAACGAACTCTTCTAACAAATGCGGATGAATTGAAGCGATAACAGCGCGGTTCGCTTCAACAATCTCGCCATTTTCTAAAACGATATGCTTGGCTTTTCCATTTTTAACTTCTAGCTTTTTCACTGATGAATTTGTATAAACCTCGCCCCCATGATCTTCTATGCATCTAACCAAGGAATCACTTAACACTCCGCTCCCGCCTTTTGGAAATTTCGCGTTGTGCTTATGTGTGAATGTACACATTAAAAACAACACTGCTCCTGTTCCTTTTGTTTCTGGGCCCATCATGCACTCAGAGGACCAGCGCATAAAATGCATTTTTACGCGGTCGTTTTCGAACAAATCATTAACAATATCCCAAGCGCTCTTATTTAAGTCTCCTATTAGGTCTTTTCCATTAGGGCTCTGATCCAAGAACGACATGAAGGATCCAAATCCTGCCGGTGGATTAAATAGTCCGTGCTCAAACAATGGCAATAGTTGCTCGCTCTTCCTAACAAATCGTCTATATGAGTCAGCATCTTTTTCTGAGTATTTAGCAATTGATTGGCAAGTTTTTTCAAGCGAACCAAAGGTCTGCAACACCTTTCCGTCTGGAAATAGGCTTGTGAAATAACATGCCGGGGTAATGTATTCTAGTCCGTATTTTTCCTGCAACTTTAATTCGTCTTTAGAAATCAGTGGATTACCTTGAATAAAAATATGGCCAGTTGAATGTGAGTCATGCTTAAAACCGGACACCGTCAACTCTCTTGTTACAACACCACCACCAACCCAATCATTTTTTTCAAAAACCCCGACAGACAAACCCTCTACAGCGAGATAGGCGGCGGCAACAAGTGAATTATGTCCCGCGCCAACAACAACGACATCGTATTTACTTTTCATCTTCCTCTCCTCAATCCAGTTATAATATTTATAATTATTTCGTGAAGATAATCAAAATAACCTGACATTTATAAAATCGTTATTATGTTTAATTAACTAATATAATTATATAACTTCCAATATATATCTATTATTTAATATGCAAATATAATTTTATTTACTTTTTTTCTAACCTTAGTATCCATTCTGCAATGATTTTTGCTTGCTCTTGAGTAATACCCTCATATTCAATCATGGGGGTTACTCCCCAGACCCCGGCGCCGCCATAGCGAATCTTATACGCCAGGTAGTTTATTAAAGATTCTGCGCTTCTGTCCCGACCCGAGTACATAGCAGAGATCGCCTTCCAAGGGGGGCCGACACGAAACTCCTCCAATCCATGACAAGCAATACATCTAGCTTTTTCAACAAAAAGAGGGACATCTTTCAAACTGATATCTCCTGCCGGTATTTCTTCGCTAGCGTTTGCATGATTTAATAGAAAAAACGTTAAAACGAAATTTAACGCAACAACTTTAGGGAATACGGCCATAACCAAACCTCTTTTACTAGTCAATTGATATACGCAACAACATTGATGGGCCGCTACCTGTGGGAATATTTCCGTAGCTACCGATTAGATCATGCGTCTTTTCGTCAACATCAATCTTTCTTAGGTACGCCATTTTTCTCGGCAATGGAATTACGCTAAACGCCTCAGAACTAGGATCAAATCTGTAGATAACGTCGGCGTTTGCCGTTGCAACCCATAGAACTTTTCTATACTCATCCCAAGTCACTGCATACGGAGCGGAAGACCGATCTGGAAGATTATATGTAGCTATTTTCGCTCCAGTTTTAGCATTTATTTTAGCTATTTCGCCACTGCCGTAGTAAGGGATCCAGAGCATATCATTTTTATCTATTGACATTCGTCTAGGACCACTTCCACTTTTAGGCGTATAGATGTGCTTGAATTTTTTCTCCACCACATCATAACAACCAACATATCCTAACAATTGCCCCCACCATACACATTTACCATCGCCACTGACGGCAAGACTGTACAATGCCGTACTTAAATTTGACCTTTCTTTATTTGGCTTCGGTACATCTATGTACTCTACCTCTTCAGTGTCAGTATTGAGCGCGGCCAACTTATTACTTCCTATCAATGTCATCCATATCTTTTCGTCCGCTCCTTTTTTTAACTTATAATCAGGTCCGAAGCCGATATCGTGAACCATACCCTCACCTCCGAACAGTTTGATTTCGGATTCGGAATTCATAAGGTTATATAGCTTCCAAGTACTATTCTGTGGATTAAATATCCCCAATTGATTACTTTCAAGCATGGACACCCAGACATTATCATTTTCATCCGGAACTATTGTGTGCGGCCCAGTAGAACCTTTGTAAGGAACGGGATGCCATTTTTGTTTATGTGAGTTAGTATCGAATTCTACTAACCTGTTTTTTTGTATATCTGCACCAATAATAGTACGCCCGCCTCGCAGAGAAACAGCCTCTCTTACAAGCGAGGTGTCCGGCAACTCATGCTCAAATATTGTGACTAATGTTTCTGTATATATAGGAGCGCCATAATCGTAGTCCCCAGCAGGCATATACGAATAATCTCGCGGCATGTACGCTCCTAGCAATTCAGCAACAACAGTTTCATCCTTCTCATCAAACAATGAATATTCCGGAGCCTGAACTGACTCCCAAGGTATTTTAGCTAAATCAACTTCAGTTCCCTCCGGAAAAATATCGTAACTTTTGGCGCGCATGTATTTTACAGCGGACCTCCACGCCTCCTTTCTGGCCTGAATTTTCCATTTATTATGGACCTTTTCTTTATTAGCACTAGCTGCCGCCTCTATATTCTCTGAAAAGGTTTTCACTTTATCTGCTGGGAGCTGGTGACATCCGATACAATGCACTTGAGTCTCATGCTTTTCAGGTGACTCGGGTATTTTTGCAAGCCATGCAGATGCAGGCACTTGATCTGCAATATTCATCACAGACTTCAACGGAATATTAAAATCAACTATAGCTTTGTTCTTTTTAGATTGACTGGGCGTCCTAATTTTCTCCAGCATCTCCCAGCCTAATTTTTTGACTATGACATCAAGATTTTTATAAGTATCTAGACCCGGATATGCTATCTCATACCGTCCAGAGCTATCCGAAATTGTAGACACATACTCCAAACTGTCTCCCTTGGTATTAATTACGAGCGTCACCAACGCACCAGATATAGGCTTATTGGTTTTATAATCAAATACCCTTCCATCAATCAACATGTCGCCGCCGAAAGACGGATAACAGAAGACCAGTAAAAGACAAAAAATAGCTGATTTACAACTACGTTTACCATTTTTAGTTATCATAGTAACCTCACTACTTATTTATAATTTTGTCGATTACATAGTGCTGGTGTCGAATAGCCAGCTCTTGGTCAGAAAGAGTTATTTGTTTTAAAACACCACTTTCTAGCCCCTTCTGCGTCTGCTCAATAGTTGTCAAATCTTCAAACAACGCCTCTCTCAACTGAACAATAGTAAACTCCTGCCCGATCCTTTCAATCCAAGACGCAGGTTCATTCATATATAATTTAGCGACCCATTTTGTTTTGTTTTTTGATACAGGCCAAAATTCGTAACTGAAATACCAGCCAACCGATGTATCAAGAAAAGTTGTTGGGAAAATTACATTTATATCAAATCCGAAATCTTTTTCTCCTCCGGGGTTTAAACCCAGCTTCTCAAAATCGTGTGCAGTCACTTCTTGAGAAAGAGCTGCACCCGCCATCTGAAAACTCAGTGCTTCTGTTTTTGATGGTACGAATTCAGGGTTTATCGGGGTTGTAACGGCTCGATGATTGCCATAAATCCTAAAGTCCGAAAGCCTGCATGACGGTCTTGTAGAACCAGTAAATAAACTTTGTGCAGTTCTCTGGTGGATTACAGATACGTGATACCCCTCTTGAAAGGCATCCACAACAACCTTCCAGTTTGCATCTAACTCTGCCGACCATTCGGCGGCTAGGACCTTCGTTTTGAAATCATATTTTTCCAGAAACTCACCTAATTCTCCTAGGTATTCCTCCACAGTCTGCTGAGCTAGAATATCCGGATTAAAAAACACCAGGCCGTTCCAAAGTGATATATTTGCACAAGACAGCGACAGCTCGTTCGTATCAATCGCGATAAATCTGTCCTTCTCGGGGATGCCCCTAACACTTCCATCTAAATTGTATGTCCATGCGTGAAACGGGCACGTTAAAACTCTCTTGCCAACCCCTGAACACTCTTCGTATATCAGCTTATTTCCTCTGTGTTTGCAAACATTCTCAAATGCCCTGACAACTCGATCATTACCTCTTATTATAATTAGGCTTTTATCTAGATGAGGTATGTCCTTAACAACATAACTACCTGGCTCTTTTATTTCCGATTCCGAGCATAAATAGAACCACGATTTTCGAAAAATTTGACTAATTTCTTTCTCATAAACTGAATCACTCACATACCCATTAGTCGATACCGGACCAACGCCAAGCTCGGGGTAATCTTGAGTGTAAAATTTTTCGTAATTTTCTGCGTATTTATTAGCCATAACTTATTCCTTATTTTTCTGATTAGCACTTCTGTCTACATAATCGATACGTTTTTCATGTTAAACGAGTCGAGATAACATCTTTATAATAGAGCGCCCCAATATTCGTTTTTCAAATAATTTTGGTTTTTAATCCTTTTCGAAACAATACATCTAGCTTTTTTTCAGGCGTATAACTCTGATGTGCCACCCTTCGATGACTACTCACTCGGATACAGCTTATATAAAAGACTATTCTGTATTGAATTTCGCCGCGGCAAACAACAAAAGAGCATTATCTTCAAATAATATAATTAACCGGACTTTACGGAAGGCTCCAACAAAACGTCAGCAATCAAAAATCTTTCTCCTGGAAACAGGTCTTTCGGGTTTGGCTCGCCCAAGAATTCCACAGTTATTGCTAGCTCCATGTAGAACTTGAGTAAATTTGAAAGCTTTTGCTCTCTCTCACCCAAAGGTCCTGTATTAGCACACTCATCTAAGTATCTGGATGCGTCTAGTAGACAAGGCTGCAGAACATCATACATATTAGATATCACTTCATATGACATATTTAGACGCTGAACTCTTCTCTCTGCCTCACTAGCTATCGCTAGTGGTTCTGCCAAATTCAATAGCTCGTCCATATTTAAACTAGAATTCTGACCCTGGATCATATCGTTACCTACCCATCATTATTATAAAACTATCAACTGATACAACTATCACTAAAAGTTAGCTCACAAAAACTCAACTGTCAATAGCGCCCCCAGTAAAAAATTTCCGCGCAACTTCCAACACTTGCGGCAAGTTCGTGACGCTGTGGAATTAAGACTTCGTGAAGCCTCAAAAATCACGTAATGAATTGTCTCATCCGATTAAAATAGCCTCCGCGACCCCAAAGTATCGCGCTGTCTTCAGCGCTATGGCTGCCGACAAAGAAGCAAAACAGTACGGCCTGTAACGACACCTTACGGACTAAATCAGTTTTAAATGCAGATCATTACGCTGCAATCCCATACGGGATCTATTCGGAAATTAGTGCGCTCAGGATCAGACTATATGAATCGCTCCTTTCAAGCTTTGCGCTTCTTGTTTAAATATGCATTGCGGGTGAAACGTCAGCTGGCTCATGCTATCTTGCGCTTGAAATTGCCGACCTTGAAATTTCCTTAAATTTTAAATAGTACCGAGCGCCGTCCCATTTATGCTACACCGCAACTTCTAAACTACGCTCTTTTATCATTGTCAACGCGGTATCCTCAATCATATCTTCCTGCCCACCGATCATTTTATTTCGCCCAAGTTCCACCAGAATGTCCCTCGGAGGAATGCCATATTTATTGCCAATGCGGTTAGCATGGAGCAAGAATGTAGAATAGACACCAGCATACCCCATTACCAAAGACGATCGGTCTACCCTAACAATATGCTCCATCATGGGAAAAATAATGTCTTCTGCCATATCCATCAACTTGAACAAATCACAACCTGTCCCCATTCCCATGCGTTCGCAGACAGCGACAAATGCCTCCACCGGCGTATTACCAGCACCAGCACCCAAACCACCTACGGAGCCATCAATCCGCGTCGCCCCTGCTTCAACAGCCGCAATAGAATTGGCTATGGACATACCCATATTATTGTGACCATGGAAGCCAATCTCAGTATCATCTCCCAGAACCTGCCTAAGCTTTTTGACTCTTTCAATAACATCACTAGGTAACATATGCCCCGCAGAATCTGTTATATAAATAGTCTGTGCGCCATAAGACTCCATCAGTTTTCCCTGCTCGGCCAAACCTTCCGGACTATTCAAATGCGCCATCATCAAAAAACCGCTAACATCCATATTTAGCTTTCGAGCGCAAGCGATATGTTGGGGCGAAGTATCTGCCTCTGTACAATGAGTTGCCACATGCACACTGCGCACGCCATGCTTATATGCTGTACGCAGTTCATCCATGGTGCCCAGTCCAGGAATAAGCAAAGTCGACATTACTGTTTTATCTATGACCTCGCTCACCGCATCCCAGTACTCCTCATTAGAGTGGAGGGCAAAACCATGCTGCAGAGAATTCCCCCCCAACCCTGCGCCGTGGCCAACCTGTAACATGGGCACACCGGCGCTATCTATCGCAGAGGCAATAGTACGCATTTCTTCGACGCTAATCTGCTCTCGTTTAGCATGCATTCCATCTCTTAAACACATGTCTTGAATAATAATTTGGCGTCCCTCTCGATTAATAATACTCATGCCACCACCTCTGCTTTTAATTCCACTCTTCCCGCTATCATTTCCTGAGCGATCATTTCTGCTGTACGGCACGCCGACGCGGTCATAATATCCAAATTACCTGCATAAGTAGGTAAATAGTCTCCCAATCCCGCCACCTCCATAAACACTGCAACCTTACGGCCATCAAACACAGGACCATTTACTAATTTGTACCCCGGAACATATTTCTGTACCTCGCCGACCATACTCAATATAGACTCCGTAATTTTCCGCTGATCGGGTTCATCATCGGTCAAACAGTAAATCGTATTTCGCATAATCATCGGTGGATCGGCAGGATTAATTATAGCCAACGCTTTTCCCCGACGAGCACCACCGACTTTGCATATGGCATTGGAAGTAGTGTAGGTAAACTCGTCTAGATTGGCGCGAGTTCCAGGACCGATTGATTTTGAGGCCAAACTAGCAATAATCTCCGCGTAGTCGACGCTCTGAATACTGGCGACCGCGCTCACTATTGGAATAGTTGCTTGACCTGCACAGGAAATCATATTGACGTTCATCGTATTACCAGCGTGCTCTTTAAGGTTGATCGGCGGCACACACAACGGCCCAATTGCAGCCGGAGTCAAATCAATCACCAGCACGCCCAGTTCATTTAATTTTCGACTGTTTTCAGCATGTACATACGCAGACGTTGCATCAAATGCAATTTGAACACCATCATTCTCGATATGGGGCAGTAACCCATCGATTCCTTCAGCAGTCGTTTTTAAACCCATTTCCGCAGCGCGCTTTAATCCCTCGGATTCTCGGTCGATTCCGACCATCCACACAGGATCAAGAAATTCGCTTCGTTGAATTTTATATATCAAATCCGTGCCAATGTTTCCGGATCCGATCAACGCACACTTAATTTTAGCCATTTTGATCTATCTCCAAACTGAAGCGGCTGGCGTCACTTGCCTAACACGTTCTGAGGGGTGCCCTCACGCATTTCTCCAAAAGTCGTACCCGCTACAGCAAAATCGTTTTCCTGCATTTCGTGGATCAAAATCCTGACTTTCTCCGGCGGTACTTCAAGGACCCGACTGACTGTCTCGGTAACTTCTTTCATAAGTTGGCGCTTAGTCTCGACACTTCGACCGGTCATTAAATTGAATTGAACTATTGGCATATATTGATCCGGCTTTTTGTATTAGGTTGAACCGAAATGTGAGCATAAATTTGGAAACAAAATACACGAAACGCATATCTAATCAGTAAAACGAACAGACACACTACCCATATCTTGAAAACGCGCCGATACCACATCGCCTACATGAACTGGAATAGCCTCAGTAATACCGCCCGTCAACACCAAACTCCCCGCAGCAAGATAATCACCTCGATCATCAAGGTGCTCAAGCAACATTTGTACTGCCCTAGCAGGGTGCCCTAGCACGGCAGCGCTAGCGCCCAACGCCTGAATTTCACCATTTTTTTCAATGACAACACCGATCGTTTGCAAGTCCATTCCGGACTTCGGGTCCAGCGGTCTACCCCCAGTGACATAAAGTGAAGACGAACTATTGTCCGCAATCACACTTATCAAATCGAATTTAAATTTTTCATAACGTGAATCAATAATTTCCAACGCGGGAATTACATAGTCTGTCGCATTAATAATTTCATCAATCGAACAATGACGACCTCGCAGGTCTCTCCCCAATACAAAGGCAATTTCCGCTTCGACCCTCGGGTGTACTAGCTTCGCCATATTTGCAGCCCCATTTTCAGGCACTGCCATCCGGTTGGAGAGAATCCCGAAGCTAGGTTCATGCACCCCCATTTGCTCCATTTTTGCTTTAGATGTTAACCCTGCCTTCATGCCAATTATCCTTTCACCGCGACCAATCCACAGCTCTCTCAGGGCATCCTGCACACGGTAACTATCGGTAACGGTCATATCCGGATAGGCGATAGTCAGCTTTTCAATACTACACGCATTGTCCTGCGCATTTGCCACGCGCAACGCGAGCTGCTTGATTGTTGATTCTTGAAGCATCGACACACTCACTCTGTAAAATTGATTTCGCAACTACCCAAACCACCAACAGTGCACCGCAAGCTATCTCCTGCGACAACTGGGATTAAGGCAGACTGAGATCCGGAGAGAATCACTTCGCCAGCGAGAAAGGGAATTCCAAGCCTCCCCAAGGTATTCGCCAACCAGACCACAGCATTTATTGGCCCCCCCTGTACTGATGCACCGGCAGCTGTGCTGAACAACTCTCCGTTACGCTCTACCACCATCCCAGCAAGATTAAAATCCACCTCTGTCATCTTAGCCCGCGCATTGCCCAACAAATACACCCCGCAAGAAGCGTTGTCAGCGACCGTATCTTGAATGGCAATTTTCCAGTCGGTAATCCGAGAATCGACAATTTCAAAACACGGCACGGCATAATCAATAGCAGAAATTACATCTGTCGCAGTAATGCCGGGCCCTTTCAGATCGCGCTTCAATACAAACGCAATTTCAGCTTCAACACGAGGCTGAATCAACGCGCTCAAGGAAACGTTCTCGCCTTCCCGGTATGCCATACCAGAAGTTAACTGACCAAAATCTGGCTGATCAATTCCGATCATATCCTGCACTGCTTTGCTGGTAACACCGATCTTTTTACCGACGATAGTTTCCCCCGCAGAGACCCGACGTGCCACCAAGTGCTGCTGCACTTGGTAAGCATCGTCAATCGTCATTCGTGGGAAACGACTCGATAATGGTGCTACCGTATTACGATTAAGCAGACAGGAATACAATTCATGCCCCAACTGTTTAACGTCAAATTCGCTCATATTTGCTCCTTAAAGTTTGACGCAAACATTGCGCAACTCGGTGTAAAACTCAAGTGAATGGACACCCCCTTCACGACCAATACCAGAATGTTTACTACCACCGAAAGGTGTACGCAAATCTCGAAGAAACCAACTGTTTACCCACGTAATGCCCACATCAACTTTTGCAGCAACCCGATGAGCTCGAGACAGATCTCTTGTCCAGATAGTCGTAGACAGCCCGTAGTCGGTGTTATTGGCTAGTTCAACCACCTCATCTTCGCTATCAAAAGGAGCAATGTGGCAGCATGGACCAAAGATTTCCTCCCGCACTACAGCAGATGTCTCTACCAATCCAGTCCAGATAGTTGGCTCTACCCAACTACCCTCTGCAAACTCATCAGGCATATTGGGTACACCGCCACCCGTAACAACTGTTGCGCCTTCCGCTACTGCTTTTTTGTAATAGCTAACAACTTTTTCACGATGCTCTCGGCTAATCAACGGCCCTAGAGTGGTGGCTGGATCGTCAGGCGCGCCCGGCTTAAGCGTCTTGGCTCGGTCCGCGAGAGCCTGAACAAACTTATCAAAAATAGGTCTTTCGACATAAACACGTTCGGTACCCAGACACACCTGACCACAGCTTAAGAAGACCGAACGAACAAAACTGTCGATCGCCTTGTCAAAGTCGCAATCAGCAAACACAATACCAGCGTTCTTCCCACCGAGCTCAAAGGATACATCGCGCAAACCCAGCGCCGCGGCTCTCATAATGGCTGTACCAGTCTCGCTCTCGCCAGTGAAGGTAATGGCATCCACCTTTGGGTGTGAGGTAATAAACTCGCCGGCCGAGTTTTTACCACCACCATGGACAACGTTGTAAACACCCTTAGGAACACCTACCGCCTCCATAACCTCACCCAGCAACGTTGCTGTTGCGGGCGCTTCTTCAGAAGGCTTTACGACAACCGTATTACCACAAGCCAACGCCGGAGCGACTTTCCAAGTCATCAGTAGAAATGGCGCATTCCAAGGGCAGACTACACCGATTACCCCCTTGGGTTTTCGCAAGGAGTAATTAATGGCTCCCATACCGTCAGGTGTCTCAGTCACAAAAGTCTCACCCGGCACATTTTTTATTACATTAGCAAAAACACGGAAATTAGCCGCACCACGAGGAATAAATACATGTTTCATCACTGATTCTGGTTGGCCGGTATCAGCCATTTCAGCAGCAACAAAATCATCAAATCGACGGCTTATCTCATCGGCAACGGCATTGAGAATAGTGACACGTTCATCTACACTCATCATCGCCCAAGGACCTTTTAGCGCCGCTTCTGCGGCGCCTACAGCAGCATCCACCTCTCCCTGGCGCGCCTCATATACACGACCAATTAAAGAGTTGTTAACTGGAGAGAGTTTTTCGAAATACTGGTCGCTGCGACAAAATTGACCGTTGATAAAATGTTGAAACTCCTTCATCAAATACCATCCGCAATAGTTATAGTTAAGTTACTTATCTTTGGTCATTATCTAACTCAATTCTGTAATATCGGAGTATTGCCGTCCAATACCTTTTTTTTGCAACTGACATACGCGTTTAGTATGGGTATGGAATGGTCATAAGTGCGTATTACGACCCAACCTGATCACCGTCTGCCGCTGTTTTTCAAGCATGTTGTCGCTTTTTACGGTTATGCGGCTTCCTTTTCTGGGTTTAACTTCACTTCACTAATGAAGTCCCAGTTCCGGCAGATCCATCTCCATCTTCCAGGGTTCTTAAGCTTTGCTTTCTGATAAGTCTCATCTCGCTTGCTCAAAATCGCCAAATCTAAATCCGCGTGCCGCTCCGCAGATGAACCAGCGAATGACAGTTGTTTAGTATTGGGCGCACTATTGATGGCCATATGGCGCCGTAAACCTGTGAGCCAGGTGTTAATCCACTCGGATCAAGTTTCACAACTTTGCGTATTGGCGTAATCGGCTGAGTCCTGCAAAAGAACCGTCAGCAAAATTAATGAAACTGGGCGGCATGCAAGCCTCATCTCGTATGATAATGAATTTACCGCTCGGCGTTCGATTGGAATTATCCGCCAGCGATTTGCCTGTCGTGTTGCCCGCTGTGCTGCATATCCTTCGGGAATCGAACTGATGCTGCGGCCGACATCCAATGTTGAGGTCTATTTGTACATGGCCCCGGTGGATATGCGCAAGTCCATCAACGGATTGGCCGCGCTGGTTGAAAACGAGCTGGCGGTCTCGCCAATGATGGAGGTGCCATTTGTATTTTGTAATCGTGGCCGAGATAAAATCAAACTTCTGTATTGGGAGCGAAACGGTTTTGTCGTGTGGTATAAACGCCTAGAAAAGCTGCGTTTTAAATGGCCTCGCCAGTGCGAATCAGGCTATGAGTTACGCGATGGTCGCGACTTAAACTTCTTACTTGATGGCTTAGATATTTGGCGTAATAAACCCCATGAAACCCTGTATTTTGACTCGGTTAGCTAACGGTATTTTGGTATAATAGCGTCATGACGACGCGACTCTCACCTCCTTCTTCCGACGATATCCACAGCCTCAAAGCTTTGCTGTTGGAGAAGGATAAACGCATCTCGTTACTGGAAGAACAAGTGCGTTTACTCAGGCATAAACGCTTTGCGGCCAGCAGCGAGAAGTCGGACGAACAGGCCGAGCTTTTTAATTAAGCCGAAGCGGCTGAGTCTATTCCAGAAGAAGACCTTGATGAAAATACGGATGATGCTGAAACCGAAACCATCCAGTACGAACGTCGAAAATCTCGTGGTCGTAAATCGTTACCTGCTGACTTGCCTCGAGTCCGTATCGAACATGATCTGGCTGATGCCGACAAAGTCTGTGGCTGCGGTTGTGCGCTAACGCATATTGGCGAAGACAGCGGCGAACAGCTGGATATCATTCCCGCTAAAATCCAAGTGCTGCAGCATGCTCGATTGAAATACGCCTGCAAAGCGTGTGAATCTAATGTGCGCACAGCCGCATTACCGGCGCAGCCCATTCCAAAGAGCAATGCGAGCGCAGGCCTACTGGCGTATATCGCTACCGCGAAATACCAAGATGCGCTGCCATTGCACCGCCAAGAAAGTATCTTCAAGCGGATGGAGATTGATATCCCCCGCAACACCCTCGCCAATTGGATGATGCGCAGCGGCGAACTAATCGCGCCACTCATCACCCAGCTTGATCGTGAGCTTCGCCGAGGCAAAATCATCCAGTGCGACGAAACGCCGCTTCAGGTGCTAAACGAGCCGGATAGACCCGCGAGCAGCCAATCGTATATGTGGGTTAGGCGCAGTGGCGGGCCTGACCGTTCCATTGTGTTGTTTGATTATGCGGATAGCCGAGCCGGTAGTATTGCCGCAGGCCTACTGGACGGCTTTAGCGGGTATATACAAACCGATGACTATGCAGGCTATCACGCGACAGGGCGCCAAAAAGGGATCACCCACCTTGGTTGTTGGGCTCATGCCCGTCGCAAATTTGTGGAAGCACAAAAAGCGGCTACACCCAAAGACAAAAAGACAAAGCGCATCGGCAAAGCCGATGTCGCCATTAACTTCATTGCGAAGCTTTATGCTGTGGAAAAGCAGGCAAAGCACATCCGTCGTGAAGATCGGTACACGCTGAGACAAGAGCTCAGCGTGCCCCTACTCAACGCGCTGCGAGAATGGCTGGATAAGACCTTGCACAGCAAGTTACCGAAAGGCGCGCTGGGAACCGCGCTAGGTTACCTAGATAAAAACTGGGAAAAGCTGATTCGCTATACCGACGACGGCGATGTGAACATCGACAACAACCTAGCGGAAAATGCGATAAGGCCGTTCGTCATTGGCCGAAAGAATTGGTTATTTAGTGCCACACCAAGAGGTGCTAATGCCAGTGCATCACTGTACAGCTTAATTGAAACACCAAAGGGCTGAGGAAAATAAATAAAGCAGCAGGAAGGTAGCCGCCTTCTTGGCAATGCCTCACCATCCCTTGCAAGCACTCACCCTGAGAATGCCTTCCATGCCATGGGCTCATCCTGAGCTTATGAAAACTATAGATGCCTTAGCCGAGATTGCGAAGGATAAATAGAGTAGGGGGTTATTGACCGCTTACTCAGATTGTGAAGTCGTGGACAAATCACTGGTACACACAATCTCAATACGCTATTCACGTTCCCGGAGGACATTCGTAAAGCGATCTATACGACCAACGCCATCGAGTCACTCAACAGTGTCATTCGCAAAGCTATCAAGAAACGCAAGCTGTTCCCTACCGATGACTCCGCCCGTAAAGTTATTTACCTTGCGATTATTGATGCATCAAAGAAATGGACAATGCCAATTAGAAATTGGCGTGCGGCCATGAACCGATTTATGATTGAGTTCGAAGACCGCTTGAAAGACTATGCGTAAACCACGAGCAGTTACACAGAATTATTTACAGGCTCCTCTCCTTGGCCAGTGCGTATTCCGCTAAACCTGATCAGTTGTACCGATTGAGCGTAATCATTTAATTCATCTCGGGCACGATTTAGAAAACGGATACTTCAAAAAATCTGAATAGATTAATTTCTCACCTTTGAATACGGAGCCGATTGAATTACTTGTAGAAGTCTCGATCTGATCTGACATATCCTCTTGAAAAAGAGAGAGTTACCCGTTTTGATAAAGGTGTCGAATATTAAATCAAAACAAAAAGGTAACTCTCATGCTCCATACTAGCAATCCAATCATTAAACACAAAGCAGGTCTGTTAAATTTAGCGGAAGAGCTTGGTAACGTCTCGAGGGCCTGCAAAGTCATGGGCGTATCGCGAGATACGTTCTATCGCTATCGTGAGTTGGTCGATGATGGCGGAATCGACAATCTGATTAACAAAAGTCGCAGAGCCCCTAACACCAAGAATCGAGTCGATGAGACGATAGAGCAAGCGGTCATTGCCTATGCCATTGAGCAGCCAGCCCATGGCCAGCACAGAACCAGTAACGAACTGCGCAGAATAGGCGTCTTTGTTTCTGGTAGCGGCGTTCGGTCAATCTGGTTACGCAACGGTCTTGAGAACTTTAAAAAGCGGCTTAAGGCACTAGAGGAGCGCGTAGCTGCTGATGGGATAATTCTGAGCGATGCCCAGGTTGCTGCCCTTGAAAAGAAGAAGCACGATGACGAGGCCTGCGGGGAAATTGAAACCCACCACCCCGGCTACCTTGGCTCTCAAGACACCTTCTACGTGGGCAATCTCAAGGGTGTTGGTCGGATTTACCAGCAGACATTTGTCGACACCTACAGCAAGGTCGCCTTCTGCAAACTGTACACGACGAAGACACCGATAACGGCTGCCGACGCCCTCAACGACCGAGTGCTGCCGTTCTTCGAGCAGCAAGAGCTGCCGATGCTACGGATATTGACGGATCGCGGAACGGAGTATTGTGGTCGCGTCGATCAGCATGATTATCAGCTGTATTTGGCGATCAACGACATTGATCATACGAAGACGAAAGCCATGCACCCACAAACCAATGGGATTTGCGAGCGCTTCCACAAAACCATTCTGCAAGATTTCTACCAGATCACCTTCCGCAAGAAACTGTATGCCGATATTAACGAGCTACAAAAAGATCTGGACGAATGGATTAAATATTACAACAATGAGCGAACTCATCAGGGCAAGATGTGTTGCGGCAGAACGCCAATGGCAACTTTACTTGATGGTAAAACGATCTGGGCTGAGAAGAGTTTAGCTCAGATCTAAACTGGCAGACACCGGTAAAAAACGGGTAACTGTCAGATCAAGTCTGAGCTACTACAAATTACTCCCTTAAAGTGATCAAGCAAAGCTTCCTTGGCGGGCATATCCTTAAATTCCGGCGACAGTAAGCCCGCTATTACCCGCAAGTCTTCGCCTATAATTGCTGAACAAAAAAAAGAATAAATTTGGATTTTCTCATTAACACCAGACCCATATTGTGTCAAGAGATCTACCACATAGAAAAATGGATGCAGTAAGGCATACTCATATATCGCTGCCAAATCGACTCCGTTAGAATCAATCAATATACGCTGTAATAAGCGCCGTAAAGTAAGGTCTTCTTGAATCCGAGTAAGAAAGTTCTTAAGAAAACTGAACAATCTCTCTTCTGGACTGAAATTTTCATCTGTGATACTTTCACTAAAAATATCACTTATAGCCTTCACTAAATAGTCTGCGACACACTGTGTATAGACATCCTCTTTACTTTTAAAATGGTCATAGAGAGCACCCTTGGTCAATCGACAGGCCTTTCCTAATTCGTCCATACTCACACCGCTATAACCAGATTCGGAGAACAACGTCGCAGCGTTATGCAGAATATGCACTCTAGTTCTTTCTTTCTTAGTTGTTCTGACGTCTCGTGACATAAATCTTCCAGCTTCGATTAGCACGCAATTGCAATAGGTTTAATTATTGCCATAACAACATACTAATTAATAATTGGTTTCAAGTAATAAGTGCAATCCATTCACGCGGCGAGTAAATCTTCTCGTCGCCCCATAAATAATTCATTTGGTGATCGGTGACCTCGACTGGTTCGTGGCCTTGCATTAAGTCGATCCATCACAAACTGAACCTGCTCATCTGTAACCTCATTCAAATCCGTCCCCTTTGGAAAGTACTGCCGTATCAGTCCATTGGTGTTTTCATTAATACCACGCTCCCATGATGCATACGGGTGCGCAAAGTAAATGTCAGCGTCTAAGCCTTCTGTAATTGCCTCGTGAGCGGCAAACTCAAGACCGTTTTCCACGGTGATCATTTTTAGCTTATCCTTTATTTTGGCCATGTTTGTAATTGCGGCATCGGCGAGTAAGTCCGCTCGCTTGCCCGTTAATTTAACAACCACGGTATACAACGTTTTGCGCTCTACCATCGTAAGTAATGCACCTTTACGTCCTTTACCTATAATGGTGTCACCCTCCCAATCACCAATTCGGTTACATCTATCCACAGCAGTTGGGCGATCATCAATGCTCACGCGATTTTTGATCTTGCCTCGTCGGTCATAAGTGCCATACCTTTTACGATAGGGCTTGGAGGCAATTCTCATGTGCGTATACAGGTCACCACCTTGGGCTTTGTCTACATAGATAAGCTAATAGATCGTTTCGTGGTGCAATGACAAACCCCTGTGTCGCTCTAAATAACCTACCACTTGCTGAGGGCTTAGCTCCTGACGCAATAAAGTCGCCACCTGTAAAACCACTGCATCTGTTACCTTTCTCGCTTTATGTGCATCACGCCGCCGACCTATCGATAATCGCTCGGCTTGCCTACTCAACTCGCGTACGCCGAAAGCTGACAGTCGATATTCAACGACGAGTATTATATTTGCGATACAACCGATTTCTCTACCTATGGCTGTCTCGACTTTCTGAGGGACTACTCTCAACTATATTAGATTACCCAATTTGCTGTCTTTTCAAGTAGAAATATAGGAGAACAGGTGTAAGAAACAACGACATTATCGTGGACGCTACTGTACCGAAAACTAGAGAAAGGCCTAAGCCACTAAATAATGGATCCTTTATCAAAATCGCGCTACCGAGGAATATCGATGCCGCAGTAAGAACGATCGGCCTGAGTCGAGCTACAGTACAGTCGATCAACGCTGACCTCAGCTCTTCCCCGCTCCGCAAAGACTGGAACACAAAATCAAAAATTAAAAGCGAATTTCTCACCACGACACCGGCGAGTGCAATAACACCCACCATCGACGTCGACGTAAAGAGTTCTGAAAACGCCCAGTGAGCGGGGAAAACACCAATCAAAGCAAAAGGAATCGCCAACATTGCTATCACAGGTATCGCAAACGACTTGTAGTAATAAACCAACAACACATACACCATTAGAAGCGAAATAAGCAGGGCTAGCGCCATTTCTTCAAAGGCTTGCATAACTTGGTCATAGGCGCCTTCCCACACGATTACAGCTTTAGCGGAGCCCTCTTTATCTGCAGAGACGACGACGTTATCGTCGTTGACGAGGAAGTTGGCACCGATCCCCTTTTCTTTCACTTGATTACTGATATCCAAAACGCCATACAACGGCACCGACTCGCCCATTTCTCCCGTTACGTATGCGACCGGCGACCCGTTCTTATGCAAGATTGGGTGACCCAATATCGTCTTTTCTAACGTCAGCAGTTCCGAGAGAGGCACCTCGGCACCACCCGCCCCGCTAGCTTTGATGTTTTCTAGCGGAACCAATGTATCAACATACGAAAAGGGAAATTTGAGTAATATGTGCCGTTCTTGTCGAGCACCACCCTTCATAATTCTGCCAAGATCGGCACCGTTAATCGCTAGGTTCAGGACCGAGTACAACTCAGTGCGACTTACGCCATAGCGCCGTAGCGCTCGCTCATCAACCTTATAGGTATACTGATGAACATCTTCAAACACGCTGTCAGACACCTCGATAACACCCCAGGTATTCTGAAACACGTCGCCAAGACCCAGAGCGATTTCCCGTAACTCCTCGCTATTATCACCGTACACCTCGGCTAACAGCCCAGCGCGTGCAGGAGGCCCAGGGGGATCCTCCACCACCCTAATAAGTACACCGGTAAATTTAGCTTCTATTTCGGAAACCATCTCTCTCAGCTCGCGGGCAACATCCATCGACGTATAAGACCGCGTACTTTTATTCCGCAAATTAACCCGTATTTCGGCGATATTATGCCCTTCACGAGAACTGGTGCCCCGCAGAATGCCATTGAAGTCTTCAACACCCGACTCACCAAGCCAAATCTGAAAATTCGCTACCGATTCCTTTTCCGCCAACCCCGCTGCAACCTCCTGCGCCACTTGCTGCGAATACATTAATGTACGGTTTGGTGGTATCTCAATTACTATATTCAGAGTATTAGTATCGATCTGTGGCATAGAATGTAACAACACACCTAATGGTGGTGGCTCACCGCCTACACCACTGGGCCGAAGGAACTGCCACGCGGGCATTACCATTACAGCCAGCAACAAAACGACCGATAAATATAATGACGTACGTCGAACACTCGCGTTATCAAGCAACGACATCAGCATGCGCTTATATACCGCGTTGATACTATCCAAGTATCTTTCAATCGGCGCCGAGTGTTTAGAAAAATCCAAAAAGTTAAACGACAGCCAGGGTACAACGCTATACGCGATAAAAAGCGATGCCAGCATTGCAATAGGCACCACCACGGAAACTGGATAAAAGAACTCTCCTGGCATATCCGTGATAACAAGCGTGGAAATAAACACAATCACGATGGCGACTGTCGCGATATTCGTAGGATTACCCACTTCTGCCGCGGCACTAATCACAATATTTTTCTTATTTCCCTGCTCTGCGTTACTCCCCCCAGCACTGTATATATTCTCCAAAACGACAATCGCATCGTCGACTAGCATCCCCAATGCAATAATCAACCCTAACAGCGACACCCTGTTAAGAGTTAAGCCCATCACACTAAGCGTAGCAATGGTTAGTCCAAGTACCAGCGGTACGGTAAAGCCGACAACGCATGCGGCCTTAAACCCAAGGAACATATAGGTAATTAGAAAAACTACTGCAATCGCGATCGCAAGATGGTGAAACAACTCATTAGATGTACCTCTCGCCACCGAGCCGTCATCTCGGGTCACTTCAGCGAATAAGTTATCTGCGTCATGCTCTGCAACAAACGTCGCCAGCCGTGCTCTCACCTTGTCCGAAACCGTAACTGAGTTCGCGTGTCGTTTTTTGGCAATTGCAATAGTAACGGCTGGCATCACCTCAGGGGCCAGCTCCCGCTTTTCAGGCTCGCCCTTTCCAAAACCAAACAATGAAATCGTTTCTCGCCACTTCTCAGGCATACCGCTGACCCTGGCGATATCGCGCAATAAGATCTCTCCCTTATCAGCTGATGCTCTCACTGCAACAGACTCCACGTCCGCAACAGACGCCAGCCCATCACCAAAAACATACATGTGACTGACGTCACCCACCGACTCAGGACCCAAAGGCACCGTGACACTGGCATCTCTCACAGCCGTGACGACCTCCTTAAGTCCGACTTTAGATGCTAGCAATTTAGCTGGATCAACCTCGACAATGACATCACCATTAAGTCCGCCTTTAATATACGCAGAGGAGACATCTTCTATCACCAGAAGATCATCCAAAAGCGCCTCTGCCATTATTTTTAACTGCTCCTCCCCCATCTCCTTCGACGACATAGTGATTGTCATAATAGGGACGTCAGCAATATTAATACTATTAATAATTGGCTTAGAGGCACCGATGGGCAATAGCCGTGAGATTTTCTCAAAGCGATCATGAAGCCTGACTAAGGCTTCCTCCTGGTCTTCACCAACTTCGAAAAAAATCGCAAACTCAGCTCTAGAGTGTGACGCCGTCGAGTAATAATCTGATACACCGGAAATCAGTTTCACCGATTTCTCGATTGGTCTGACCACCAGCTGTTCGACTTCTTCCGCTGTCGCCCCAGGATAATCAACGACGATTGTTGCCCCCGGCACCACGATTTGTGGATTATCTTCCTTGGGCGTAGAATCGATCGCTATCGCCCCGACGGCAAAAATACAGAGAATAACGACTGGCGTCAGCTTTGAGTCAGTGAACAAACTAGCAATTAAATACGCAATCCCAAACTTGGCCACGAATACACCTTAATACGTTTAAACACGTTATAGTTATACTTTATGATCTCATAACGAATGAGCAGTGTTGAAAATTCCTCCGCACCCACCAGGAACTGTTCGCTCAAAATATAATTTCGTCTCCGGCACTTAACCCCGAAATGACTTCTACCATCTCGCCATACTCGTCACCCGAGTCTATCCATCTGAACTTAACACCGGACTTTTCACTTTCCACAAAAACCCCATACATGCCCGCGTGAAAAACAACCGCCTGCTTAGGGATCAGATATCCTCCTTGGCGCTCCTCCCGAAACCTCAATAACGCTTCGCCATACATACCACTCATTCCACCAGTGATATTCGTCGTGGTTCTTAGCTTAATTTCGACAGACTGGTGCGTCGTATTAATTTCATCAGAGACAAACTCAACATCCGCCATATAGGGAACGCCCGCAACAACGACTTCAACCGCACCATCAAGAACTACCTCAGCAATAAACGACGCTGGCACCCACCCCTTCAGCACCAAGTCATCAATCTTCGTTAATACCATGAGCCCCTCACCGTATTGGGATAATTGACCAACTTTGGCGTCTATCGACCGAACCAGCCCATCGTATGGCGCCAGTATAAGGCTGTAAGAATTCGACTGCTTCGAGGACTTATAATGCTTTTCTGCTGTTTTTAACTCGGCCAGCGATATTTCATGATCCAGCTCTGCCGCCTCATACCCTTCTTTAGAGACCAATTTATTTCGGAATAAATTAGCTATTCGTTTGAAGCTCGCTTTAGATTTCCTGTATTTACTCTTTGCCACAACAAGATTCTTGTACGACACACTCAAACTATCATTGAGCACAGGGTCGTCTATCAAGATCAGCTCGTCACCTTTGGCGACCCGGTCCCCTTCCTGAACGTAAATTTCACTGACAAAACCTGTGAGCTTAGATCTCACGGAAATCGCTGAATCTGATTCAGCTATCAGCGGCACCGACAGGCGTTTACGATGCCTCTCCCCAACGACAAAACAGGATTTACCGTGATTACTAGTCTCTTCAATCGAATCGTAATAATTCGATGAACCACATTCCATTGAATAGACGAACTCACTGCCGAAGAGGAGATAACCCAGCATACAAGCTGTGGCAAACAATCCTGAATGACTATACTTCATACATACCCCAAAGGCAGAACGCATTTTCCAATAAGCCTGATACTGTCATGTAATTATTATGTTCCTTACTTTTTACTATACGCTGCTCGGCGATAATAATAATGCAAATAAGCATCGAGGAGGCACGAGCGAACATAATTGTTCGGCACCACCATCAGCTGACAACGGAATAATACGCCATTATAAAAGCAAATTTCCCACAGACTTGCATCTCTATGAGATGAAAATATTATTAATCTAAATTAACTGTACATGTGCTAGAAAATTTCGTGACGCCGCGGCTTGGCAGAAGATAAAGAGGCGACCCATGCCACCAGAGTCGAGTGAGACTTCGACGCCAGTGCCACCAAAGTAATGAATTCAAGAAAGCGTTGACGAGACTGCTGACGATCTCCGCTCGCCGCCGTTAGAGGATTTACGCCTCTAACGAAGGCAACCCCAGAGCGCCAACACTCACCCCGAAAGCTGCCAAGTTATATTCAGCTGTGCGTAGGTAAATCGACCTAGCACGCCGATTATAAATTATTATTGCAAAGCTGTCGGCCAGTGACCTACCACCTTCGCTCAGGCCAGATAGCTCTATGGCCGAATTAACTTTGACGTTCGTGTTTCTAATTACTGGACACCACTAGTTAGTCAGTCCGCTTCGCGGTTAATTCGATCCATATCCACATGAGGCCCACCGAAGTAATTATCGATCACCACTAACCGCTTTAAATAATGGCCGAGCATCAATTCATCTGTGGTGGCTATGCCGCCATGACACTGCATTGCTGAATGCCGAACATACTTAGATTCTTTGTTGATTTTATGCTTAAGCAGCATGATCTCACGCTCGTACGCAAGGTGATCAGCATCGGTGGAAATTTCTGACGCAATCCCTTTCAACATTTCATGAGAGGTCGTGTGCGCAACAAACATATTCGCCATCATGTGCTGAAGGACTTGAAAATTAGAGATTGGCTGGCCAAACTGCTTTCTTGTTTTAGTGTACTCCACCGTTTGGCGAAGCAACGACTCCATCGCACCCACAGCTTCTGCGCAGAGTGCAATGCTCGTTTTAAGACACGCTATTTTCACAATGTCGGAAACAGCACTTCCTTCCGCAAGAATTTCACAGTTGTCTCTACGTAAATTATTGATCGTCACATTTCCAACGAGCGATCCATCGACACCGACGCGACGCTCCACAGAAATACAAGGGCTTTGTCTATCAACCAACAACAGCATGTCTTCGCCTTTATTCGAGGCAACTACAAGCATTTTATCGGCAATAGGCGCCCACGGAACAGCGCCACAATCAAAAGCAAAATCGTCCAAAGTATCGAGATTTAAAGCGATAGGGCCGCTATCAGAATAACGATCAGAGCTACCTAAAACACAGAGTGTTATATTTCCCACTATCAGCTCGCCTAATACCGCACTACCCTTCTCCCCAATGCCGGAAAGAATAGTCCCCGCGGTAATCTGACTCTCCAAATACGGTGTTACGACCCGATGGTTACCAAACTTTTCAAACAGTTCAGCAATGTCAATTGCTGCCCCTCCGAAACCGCCTACTTCTTCAGAAAACAAAAAAGCCGACCATCCTAAATCGCAGGTTTCTTTATACATCTTCATTACGCTTTCGCTAGAGGCGCTTCCATCCAAGCGAAAATCGTAATAATTATAACTATGGGTAAGATACTTATTTACACTCGCGAATAGCAAATCACGCTCTTCTGAATTCATTACTTAGCTCTCAATTATCTTACAACATTAAAATTTTCTTAGCGATGATGTTACGCTGTATTTGGGCCGTTCCCCCATATATGGTTGACGCTCTATTGTTGATGTAAGAATTAAATGCTGCTGCGCCTTTGTCACACGCCGAGCTTTCACCAACATAGTAAGGGTCCACTTCATGCTCCATCACGACTAATGCGTCTCGACCTCTAAGGGAAAGCGAAATTTCATCTAACTTTTGACCCAACTCAGTGCCTATTAATTTTGTGAGCGAACTGAGGGCGCCGATCCGACTACCTCCTTCTGAAGACTTCGCGATGCCCCGCTCTAAATAAGTCAGCGACAACACGTCCGCCTCGATATCTAAAAGTTCGTTCTCGCATCTTTCCGAAACAATGTTGCTAACCAAGGAAGACTCACTGTATTCCTTTATCAGTTCAAGTTTACGCCGCAAACCGACATAGTAACTCGCGCCACCACGCTCATGTTCCAGCAAAGACAGCGCAACCTTCCACCCGTCGTTTTCTTCGCCGACAATGTTCTGCACTGGCACCTTCGCATCAGTAAAGAATACTTCGCATTGCTCAACAGTCCCATCTAAAGACACAATTGGTCGTACCTCGACCCCAGGAGTGTCTAAATCAATGAGTAAGAAGCTGATGCTATTCTTCGGGCTTTTTTCCTTCCCCGTCCTCACGAGACAGAAGATCTTATTCGAATGCTGAGCTAAACTTGTCCAAATTTTGGACCCGTTTACGACATAAAAATCGCCCTGTCGCTCGGCCTTCGTCGACAATGCCCCCAAATCCGAACCCGCCGATGGCTCTGAATACCCCTGGCACCAGAAATCTTCACCGCTTAAAATTTTAGGAAGCAGCTCTGATTTTTGAGCACTAGTTCCATAGTTCATGATAATAGGGCCCAACATCTGAATACCCATTGATGTCAGCTGGGGAGCATCGAAGGAAGCACACACTTCTCTGAAGATAAGAATTCGCTCCGGATCCCAACCGCACCCACCAAACTCACTTGGCCACGAGGGTGCAGCCATACCATTGCTGTGCAATAGTTTCTGCCACTCCATCATTGCTCGGAAATCGCAGAAAATACTTGTTGCCAGTCGGCTAGCTTGCTGTAGTGACGAGGATAGATTGCTAGATACAAAGCTCTCAATTTCGGCTCGAAACGTATTAAGATCACAAGTACTTAGATCAATTTTCATCTATTCGCTTTCCCCACGCCCTAGTAGCTGCTTTAGATTATGCTCCAGCCTCTTACAGAAACGGGCGGCATCAGCGCCATTGATAATCCGATGGTCATACGACAGTGAAACAGGCAAACATTTCTCCCAACCTAGCGTATCATCGGGTAGTCGTACCGGCCGATCAAAAACCGAAGACGCACCTAGAATCGCGACTTGCGGAGCGTTAATTATCGGCGTGAAGCCGACACCGCCAATACTGCCTAGCGAACTAATGGTAAACGTACCGCCTTGCATTTTTTCAAACGGCAGCTTCTTTTCCTTCGCCAAGTTAGCCATGATAGATATATCTCCCGATATATCTATCATGCTTTTCGTATCGCAGTGCTCCACGACGGGAACGAATAAGCCATGCTCTGTATCAACCGCCACACCAATGTTGACGAAATCTTTAAGTAAAAGCTCACCTCCCTTCGCATCGGTTGAGGCATTGAAGCTTGGAAATTCTTTCAACGTCAACGCGGTGGCTTTCACAATTGACGCCAAAAATGAAACACCACGTAGACTCCCTTCTTTTTTTGCATCAAAGAAGCTATCTACGACGATGTGTTCATCGTGTGTAACGTGAGGAATTGCCAACCAGTTTCTATGCAGATTTTTTCCCACTACGCTCTGGATCCGAGTTAGCTTAACTAACTCGGTAGAGCCATATTGCTCATTATCCTCTAACGGCCAATCAGCAGAGTTTCCTATATTTTCTAACAAGAAACTCATGCCACAACACCGACCACTTCGCCCACCTTATATTCCTCACCCTCGGTACCAATGATTTTCAATACCCCAGATGCCGGGGAAAAGATCTCTTGAACTGACTTATCAGTCTCCAAATCGTAGAGTGGATCACCTTCATTTACCTGGGCACCATCCTCAGCGTGCCATTTTACTAGCGTCCCATCACTCGAAGCGAATCCAACTTTAGGTATAATAATATCAACACTCATTTATCGCTCTCCGCGTAATTCATACAACTTAGTACGGCATTCTCTATATCTGAAAGTGCATAGGTAAATTCACTCTCGAGATTTTTCGCAAAAGGAACCGGCGTATCCTTACTAGCCACTCGTGCGACAGGCGCTTTTAAGTATTTAAACGCTCGCTCCTGAATTGCCGCCGAAACCTCAGCACCCACACCAAAAGACTTAACCGCTTCGTGGGCAATCAGCGCCCGTCCCGTTTTTTTGACGGATTTTAGTATCGTGTCATAATCAATGGGAGAAACCGTACGTAAATCAATTACCTCACAGGAAATCCCGTCTCCGTCGAATTTAGAAGCAACCATCGAAAGGTCCACCATAGAGCGGCTATATCCGATTAAGGTGATATCACTACCTTCCCGAACAATATTTGCCTTACCGATGGGTACTAACTCTCCATCTTCAGCGGCCTCACTCTCATTCCAGTAGGATGCCGAATGTTCGATGTAGATAACCGGGTCAGGATCATTGATGGCACTCAATAGCAAACCATATGCGTCTTTAGCATTAGACGGCATGACAACTTTAAGGCCAGGGGTATGGCAAAACCACGCTTCCAGAAAATCTGAATGCTGACCACCAGTCTGGAAACCTGAACCAGTCATGGTCCTAATAACCATAGGAACATTAGTCTGGCCGCCAGACATATATCTGATTTTCGCAGCATGATTTGTAATTTGGTCCATACATACCGCAGTAAAATTCATTAGCATGATTTCTACTACCGGCTTCATGCCAGCAATGGCTGCGCCAACACCGGCGCCAGTAAATGCCATCTCCGAAATTGGAGTAGACAGAACACGGTCAGCCCCGTATTTTGAAGACAAGCCGTGGGTAACTTTTAAAACACCGCCGCCCTCTTCGTCAGCGATGTCTTCACCCATTAAAAAAACATCTTTATCGTTCTCAAGTGCATACGACAAAGCTCTATTAACTGCAGAAATAATATTTTCATTCTTAGGCACAGTATTCTCTCCCCGTTTTATGCAAAAACATCCTTAAGGACATCGCTCGCGTTAACCAATGGACTATCGTAGGCAAACTTGACAGCTTCTTCTAATTCGAGGGCGATCGCCTCGTCCAGCTCATTAAGAGCTTCAGCTGTCGCTACGCTAGCTTCCTCGAGGAATGCACGGAACTTAGGATAAGGGTCGTTTTCTTTCGCCGTTTTATACTCTTCTTCAGGGATGTATCCACCCGCATCGCCCATAGTATGACCGTTAAAACGGAACGTCATCGCTTCTATAAGAGTCGGCCCGTCGCCAGCTCGAGCTCGCTCAATCGCCGTTTTCGCTGCAGCATAAACACTTTGCGGATCATTACCGTCAACTTGTACACCTGGCATATTATACGATGAAGCTCGACTTGCCACTGAATCACAAGCAGTACCTTTGGCGAAATTAGTGTGCTCGGCATATCGGTTATTCTGGCAGACGAATATAACCGGCAATTTCCACACCGAGGCTAAATTCAGCGATTCGTGAAATGCGCCAATATTTGAGGCGCCATCACCAAAATTGGTCACGGTTACACGCTGATCTCCCCTCATTTTAGAAGAAAGCGCCAAACCCGTTGCTATCGGCAAGCCAGCACCCACGATACCAGTGGTCAACATACAACCTGTCGCAGGATGCGTAATGTGCATCGGCCCGCCCTTACCTTTACAAGCGCCGGTCTCTCGCCCGGCAAGCTCTGCCCAAATCAACTTGGCGGGAACGCCTTTGGCCAACATATCGTGAATACCTCGATATATTGTGACCAGATAGTCTTCTGAATTAAGGAGTACAGAAATAGATGCAGGAATGCACTCCTGCCCACGAGCCGAATAGTAAGGCATCGTGATACGACCGGCGTTCATTTCTGCAATAAATCGCTCATCGTTCATTTTTATACGAGTCATTTTCTCGTATATTGATAACAAAATACTATTATCTAACTTCCCCATTTGACTCTCCAAATCTTCTTAGCGAATTTTTTAATCATCTGAATTTACAGTTTTTCTAAGTCAAACAATTTAGATAATTTCTGGGCAAGGGCCATATTCCCTTTAAATTTCAGCTTACCAGTCATAACCGCAGTCATACCAGCCACTTTGCCGCTCAACAGTGTGAGCAGGAAATCATCTTTCATCGTCAATGTGAGCGTTGGCGTCTCTGGCTCACCTTCTTCCACGACAGCCTCTCCATTCTTGATAATAAGTGCCATAGGACGAGACATATTGAAAAATATGACGCAATCTAGGTCTTTTTGTGATTCTCCTCGAAAAACACTGGGAAGCTTATAAATAATATCGATCTCTGCCATGCTTATGCTCTCTCTATTGTTATTACGTTTTGTGGACAAACGGATGCTGCTGACTCTACTTTTTCACGATAGGTCTCTGGAATTTCTGTCATCAATAGTTTAACCACCCCTATATCATCACTTCCAAAAACTTCTGGGCATTCGGTCATGCAAGATTGATAAGAACAACACAACTCTTTATCTAGCTTTACAACTACCATCACTCACCTCATTTTTTCCAGGTAATATTCCGTAAAATATCTTTTCTAATCTTACCTGACGCGGTTCTTTCGAAACTGTCTACTATGATCATATTTTCCAGCTGCTTCTGCTTCGCCAAGCCCTTTTCTCGGAGGTACTGATTCACCTCTTCCAGAATAAGCGCTGCATCACTAGCGGGTATAATAAATGCACAAACGCCTTCACCAAGTCGTTCATTTGGCTGACTTACAACGGCAGCTTCCCTGATGTTCTCATGTTCGTGCAGAACATCTTCGACTTCTTTGGCGCTAATATTTTCACCACCTCGAATAATGATATCTTTCATACGATCTGTAATGACTATGTCATCATTCGATGAAACATGACCAATATCACCTGTATGAAAATACCCCGACGCGTCAAACGCTTTTTCCGTTTGTTCAAGGCTAGTATATCCAAGTAACATACCCGGGCCTTTAACCAAGAGTTCCCCATCGCGCTCGCCAGCAGTGACATCGTCACCGCTCTCATCGATCACTTTCACATCATAGTTATAAATGCAACCATCTGTGGTCGCAGCACGTTCGAGTTGTGAGCGAGCCGTTAAGCCTTGCGACACCAACGGTACCTCGGTACTACCGTAAACACGAAAAGCTTGGCAATTTTCGAGGACATCCGAAACAGAACGTATGAGTTCTGGCGGTACAGACGCTCCGCCACATGCAAAGGATTTTAAGCTTGGCAGAGTTTCTTTTCTCGAACGACACTCATCAAGAATTTCAACAAGAAATGGCGTAGCACCAACGGTAAATGTCGCCCCTGTTTTAAGAATAAAGTCTACAGCGTCCGCCTTATTCCATTTATCCTGAATAACCGTCTTATGTAACGATGTACGGACAATCATTTCACATGCTGAATAACCCGTAATGTGTGTCAACGGTGACGGCATGTAGTAAACATCAGATTCATCGACCTCTCTGAAATTCACAACATTGCCAACGACTGTCGCCATCGTACGGTGACTATGTAAAACACCTTTAGGGGTACCCGTAGTACCGGAGGTGTACATCAGAAGCTTGACATGATCAGCATCCGGCGATTCAGGAATCGAAAACTCGCTACTCTGATCTACCCCTTGCACTAACAGTTCATAGGATTTAAATATCCCATCTAACTTAGACGTATCCTCAGAGCGGAGTACAACTACATGTTCAAGGCTCTCGATTTTAGGCGCGAGCTCTTTAACCATGTCGATATAACCCATAGAGCGGTATTCATCCGGAATAAAGAGTAATTTTGTCCCCGCATCTGCGAGAATAAAACTTAGCTCCTTGCCCCTATAGATGGGAATAATCGGATTAAAAACCAGCCCTAAAGTACAGCAGGCTAAATTTATATAGGCAAATTCTTCCCAATTAGGCAATTGCGCACTTACCACATCGCCCTTCTTGAGCCCGAGCCCCTGGAGCATAAGAACAACTTTTTTCGTTCTTTCCTGCAAATCTCGGTAAGTCACCTCAGGACCGTTGTAAAAAACCATCGCAACGTCATCTAGGCATTCTTCGCTCATCGACCACAAATAATGCGATGTTACGTGACAGGCTTCCTTTTCACTACCTACCTCCCCTCGAACACCCCTTCTAGAGGCGTGGCTCTCCGCCCAGGCGCAAGGATCACTGCCTGCTACGCCACTCATACTAACGTCGCTCCCCCGTCCACACACATTTCAGCGCCGGTGATCCACTTAGATGCGTCAGATGCCAAGAAAAGAATCATATTAGAAATGTCTTCTGGCTCGCCAACAGTGGCCAGCGGCACGTTTGCAGTAATGAGTTTAATAGCCTCTTCTTCGTCACCGAATGTCTTAATAAACTCGTCTAACATGCGTGTCCTAACGCCACCGGGATGCACAGAGTTACAGCGGATTTTAAATTGCGCGCCATGCAGAGCGATTGATTTTGTTAGAAGCCGAACGCCGCCCTTTGACGCGCTGTATGCTGCTAAATTAGCGTCTGATTTAATGCCCATCAGAGAAGACAAGTTAATTATAGAGGCGCTCGACGACTTTTTAAGGAGTGGAAGCAGAGTATTACAACCAAGAAAAACACTGTCTAAATTAACGCTGATAACCTTACGCCACAATTCAAAATCAGTACTTTCTATGCTACCCGCTGGACTAATGCCTGCATTATTTATCAAAATATCTAAGTGGCCACAATCACCCTTAATGGTGTCATGCAACGCAGACCAACTCTCAGGAATCGTAACGTCCAACTTAACAGTAATCGCTTTGTCTGCACCGTATGTCTCTGCAACGCCACCGAAGTCTCCGCCTTCAATATCGGCTAGATATACCTTCGCGCCTTTAGCGAGAAGTTCTTTGGCAACGGTCAACCCGATGCCTTGTGCTGCGCCAGTGACTACAGCTACTTTACCTGCTAGATCGTCTATCATTTCAACCACCTCTTAATTATTGTCGCTTCGGCACGCAGAAACCGCCTGCTCACCAGCAATACGCCCAAACACGACAGCATTACATATAGAGTTTCCGCCACCGATATAGCGCTCACCAAGCACACTTCCAGTCACTTCCCCGGCGGCATACAAACCTTTTATAGCATCACCGTATTTATCCACGACTTCCGCCTTCTCATTCATGCGCAGCCCTGCCGAGGTCAGGCACACGATAGCGGGCTTGATCTCGCAGGCGTAAAATGGCGGCCTAGCCACTTTACGCATCAGTTCTGGCGTCTTATTAAATTGTGCGTCAGCACCCGCCTCGACACTTGCGTTGTATTCGCTAATGGTGTTTTCCAACGCGCGAGGTACGACGCCAACTTTTTCGGCAAGCTCAGCAATCGTATCGGCTTTCACCACTTTGCCCGTAGTCAACTGCTCTTCGATACGATCATCGCTCCAGTTGAACGTCAAAAAGCCCGAGTCGTAGTAAGCCGCAAACTGAGGATCAGGCTTGCCATTCTTCTTGGAGTCTTCGTCAAAAATCGCAAATGCCGAGCCACCAAGTTGAGACGAAATGACGCCCGACATAACGGCATACTCAATGTTCTCGCACACAAAACGGCGTCCGTCCCGGTTCACTAACGCGAGCCAGCTCGGCAACATAACATCAAGGTTTCGATAAAAACCAGGCGTTGGTAATAGAAGGCCTCGGTTATAACCATCTAGGTCCGCACCGACATCGAGCCCCATTTCCAGTCCGTCACCGACACATGTATTGGCGCTAATACACCAAGCCCAATCCCCTTGCGATGCCGCTTCTGGGTAATACTTGTTTAGCAAGTATTTGTTATGCCCGAAGCCTCCAGTGGCAATTATCACTGCTCGTGACGTCACAATGTTACCATCGTCAAGTTGAATACCATTGACCACACCGCCAACCACATGGAGCTGTTTAACTCTTGACTGCAGCGCAATGTCGACACCCAAATTGCGCGCTTTCACCTCTAGCGCTTGGGTAATTCCCGCACCAGCCATCGCAGGAGAATGGCCTCTAGGAACCGATTCAATGCCCGACTTATACAGTCCTTCCGGCTTGAATTCGACACCGCACTCAACCAACCAATCGAATGCATCGGCGGAAGCGTTACACAACTTCCGCACGTTCTGTGCATTAACACGGTGCTGATTTAACGTCATGTAATATTCATACATATCATCAGCAGTGTCGTTTTCAATACCCGCTTGTTTTTGCAAGCTTGTTCCCGCCGCGTAGAAAACGCCACCGGATAAGGCGGTTGACCCACCTACCGTCGTGCCCGCTTCGAGAAGAGCGACGCTAGCACCTAGCTCTGCGGCCGCGCAGGCAGCAGAGAGGCCAGCCCCTCCGCCGCCAATAACGATAACCTCATAATCATGCTCCATACTGCCACCCTCTTTTGATTATTACTTATCGGCTTTCCTGCGAACAAAGCTCACATCTAACTTTTTAATGCCACGGAGTATCAAGCTAGGGTGATATTCCACCGGCTGATCTTGCGGATCCAATTCGATGTGGGAGAGCTGTTTAGCCAAGAAGCTGAACGTATATTCCAGTTCCTTTCTCGCCAGCTGCGATCCGATGCAGGAATGGATGCCTGACCCAAACGCCAAATGACGACGGATACCCTTCCTACCGAGATCCATATTCTCAGAATCTGGGAATATCTTTTCGTCACGATTGGCGGATGCATACCGTAGGTTGAGCATCGAGCCCTCAGGAATTTTTACACCACCCAATTCCGTATCTTGGGTCGTCATACGGAACAAACCCTGTACTGGAGATTCAAGGCGCAACACTTCTTCAGCAAATTTTTCGGCCTTGGAGTCGTCCTCGTAGATTTCATTCAGCAGTGCCGGGTTGCGACACAGTAGCAACACGCCAGACGCGATCGTGTTGGTAGTCGTTTCATTTCCGGCAACCAGAAGCTGCAACAAGATAGACAGCAACTCTCGGTAGTCGAGGGGCTCTTCGCCTTCCACTCTCGCCTGTACCAAATCATTAAGCATATCGTCATAAACGCCCTCTTTTGCGTCTTGACGTTCCTTAATTCGATCTGCGAAATAGTGCTGGAACTCGACCATCAACTTGGTCACTTCAATGTGACGCTCGGGCGTAATAAGTCCACCTAGTGGTTCAACAGCGCCGTCAGACCACTCTTTGAATTTACCCATATCGTCGCGGCTTACGCCTAACTGGTCGGCAATAATTTTCATTGGAATAGGAATGGCGAATTCTGATACCACTTCCATATGATTTTTATCACCAATATCTGCGAACGTATCGGAAATAATCTTCTGGATATACGGTTCCATGCCACTAACACGCTGAACCGTAAAGGCGCGGTTTACATATTGTCTGTAACGCGTGTGCGACGGAGGATCATTGGTCACAAGCGTGTCCACTTGGTCACCGTAACCGCCCTCTTCAAGAATACGATCAACTTCCTCAGAGTTCTCAATAACCCGAAAGCCCATCTTGCTAGAGAAAACCATCGGATCTCTCAGTGCTGCCATACAGTCATCGTACTTACTGACAATATAAAATCCCGTTTCTGGCATTTCATACACAGGGCATTCTGACCTCATCGCCTTGTAAAAATCGAAAGGGCACTTTTGAACGTCTTCATCGATCAAACTATAATCATCTGGATTTAACACTTAAAACCTCCTGAATGACGAAATTTTTTTATAAATATTGATTTTTAAAATGGAATAACCACGCCCAAAGAGTAATTCATATCCCGATAAAAATGCGGGGAATTGATATCATTCCGCTGAGCATTAAGGCGTTCCTCTCGAGTCCCATAAACATAAGTTGCATCAAACCTGACACCAAATTCAAAATCCTTTAACACCACTTTATGAAGATACCCGCCACCCAATTTAAATTGAGTAACTAGATAATCATCATCATCGGTTGCCGTGGGAAAGTCTGAATACTCAGATATCCCGAAGCCCAATTTAGCAAATAAGCCAGGAACACTATCAAATGGAAACTTTAAAACATGCATTGAAATACCATTGATTTTTGCATCGCTGCCATCGCTATTCCCGTCCTGTGCAACCTCCCCAAACAAAACAGTTTCAATAGACCATTTGTCGAGAAAATAGCCGAATCCGACCCCGCCTCCCATTGTACCATCGAGACTACTGTCATCATTCGCTATACGGTTATTACCTACTGCATACACATACCGCTTATCCTTCCAAATATCATTGTCCGCAAAAGCTGGCGCGGAAAAAAAAGACGCAACCCAGAATATAAATACAGCTCGAAATAAATTAATAATTTTATTTTTCATACTATAGCTCCCAATGTATTAAAACTGCCAATTTACTTTCAAGCCAACGACATCCCGTGGTGCTTTATAATCAGCCGTGCCAAAATCAACGTGGAATCGGCCGTAATTATATTCTGTCCCCTCAAGGTTCTTGCCATATAGCGTGATACGCAAATTCTCCGGCTCATAAAAGTAGCTGATCCTCGCATTTAATACGGTATAAGCATCCTCCACGCTCTGCTCAGAATTTTGCGCGAGATAATAGAATCCTGAGTTATAATAGTAGTCCGCACCTATCTCCAGCGATCCTCCCGGAACCTCTGTAGTTTTAGATATCCCAAGTGTCCCGGTGGTATCTGGTGCGCGAGCAATTTCGTTCCCCGAATAGTCATTATTAGTAGACAGCAGCCCGGTGTTCGGATCAAAACCGCTTGCGCCCAAGTACTCGGTATACTCCTTAGTAGTCAACATCGTACCGTTAGCAATTAGGACCAAATTATCAATCGTACTTGGAAACAATAACGTCTGGAATTCAAATTCGAAACCCTCGATAGCAGCACCACCCGCGTTCTCTTGCGTAACTGCGCCGCCTTGAAGCAATGAGACAAATTGAACTTGGAGGTTCTCAATATCGTATTTAAAGTAGGCAAAATTAAAAACTGATCCCGCACCAAAAGGAGATGTTTTTATACCAAGCTCGATAGCCTCCATTTCCTCCGGCGCTATCACTTCCGGCGGATCATAAATATTAATCAAGTTGAACTGCGTCCCCTTAATAGACTGCTGCACACTGGCATACAGCATCCCATCATCTAAGAACGGCGGCCGATACTCCAAACCTACTTTAGGTTTAGTGCTTGTTACTTTATCTTCAATATCTTCATATTTCTGAATAAAGACAACAGGATCAATATTTGAATCACCTAACGAGGAGCTTGACTCATCAAGTATTCTAGTTTCTTCTTGATATCGCACACCGAGCGTAAATGTGAAATCATCAAAAAAGTCAATTGAGGTTTGAGCATACAGTGCATGAGACTCCAGTGTATTTCTTCCTACCAAACGCACCGCGCCGGAAGGAACGCCAAAGCCTAACAACGGCTGCAAGAGCGAATCTAAGGTTTGAACAAAACCGGCAGGCAAACTAAGCGACGAATTCGCTACGCCAGTAGAGAGATCAACAGCCGCCAACCCCAGAAAAACCGGATCAAGCGCAGATGTCCAGTTTACAAAATAATATCCAAGATTATAACGAACGTTACTACCCGCCCAGTTTTCGGCCGTTGACACCATCTGTAGCTCAGCGGTTTCCACTTCATTGATAGATCCATCAGCCGTACCGAAATAGGCTATGCCCTCTGGCGCCCCGTCAAAATCAATAAATAAGCCCGAGGGCGATCCGTCTTGGCGACTCATCAAGAACTTATAATCGTGCTGCGTCCCGCTCCATATTCCATTAACACTCATAATTTTGTTATTCGAATGCAGGAATACAGGCACATCATTTTCAATGGTGTACCCCTCTTGCGGCGTTATTCCCAAAGCTTGCGCCAACAGACTTGGTTCGGAATTCCCCTGAAGACCAGACGAGGTTCCCTGCGAAAAGGATTGCATATACGAGAAAACCAACTCCAACTCATCGAGTGGAGTCCATAACAATTTCACGCGCATGGCTTGTGATGAGACTTGAGGTAATTTTTCCCCTCCAGCCCTTGAGTCCTGGTCATACCAATGATCCCCTGACTTGTACGCCGTCGAAATTGACATCGCTAACGTGTCCGCCAAAGGGTAAGAAAAATAGGCTTTCGTTTGCGCGGTATTCAACGAATCGTAGCCCACCTCAAGCTGGACCTCAGGCTCAGTTAAAGACGGAGATTTGGTCATGATATTGATTGCACCACCATTAGCGCCGCGACCAAACAAAGTCCCCTGCGGGCCCTTAAGCACCTCTATTCTCTCAATACCAAAAAGCTCTTGACTCTGACCAAAAGCGAACGGTAAGTACACACCATCCAGATAGGTTGCCACATTTGGATCGCCCATCAAGAATGTATCTGAGCCCACACCCCGAATATAAATAATAGAAAAACCAGATGTTTCAGTGTAGTTCAAACCTGGCGCTACCAACTGCAAATCCGGAATAGAGGTAATCCCCATTGCGTCAAGCCTATCTGAAGAAAAAGCTTGAATCGAAATGGGGATATCTTGCATTTTTTCTTCACGCTTTTGAGCAACAACCATAACCTCTTCTATCATACGATTTGATGCTTTTTCTTTAACTTCAGCACCATAAGCTGGGTTCATATGAAGACCCATCGCCACACCACACACCAAGAGCGACAACATTAGCCTTGAGTCATGCACTTCCATCTTTAACTCCTCAATTTACTTATTATCACGAAAATATAGTACTTTTATAACCGTCTGCTATTGCTTCTACTAAGCTTCGGCTACTTCTAGCATCCCCGATGTATTTGATATCGATATTACCGTCGCCTTCATTAATGTTTAGATATTCGCCATTGCTAGTGCCAGATGAGATATAGAACACCTCGGCAGCTGCCACAGTCACTCCACCTTCCACTCTGTCAATATAGGTCGGCAGAACAGTCACACTTTGGCCGTCAAATCCAGTCACTCGACTGCGCAAATGTAAACTGAAACGGTCACCGTAGAGCCGCTTTAGGGCAGGCTCCGTCATCAATGAATACTCTGCATGTGGCGCAAAACTGGTGTGCCGCGTAACGTAATTTACATTCGCCCCTATCGACAATAAGTACTCCGCACAGGCAATTGCTTCATACTCCCCGAGATCATCAATCACGGTCACATCTTTACCACTATAGTCTTTGCCTTCTTCAAAAAGCTCAACACTGGTTTTTAGCTGCGCATTATTATTGAGCGTAAATTCTTCACCAGGATTCGATATCTGTTTACCGTCACAACGCGGTGTAGCGCCAACAGCAACAATCACCATATCAGGGTTCAATGCGGTGATATCGGCCATTTCCACAAAGCTGTTAAGATGGATATCGACGCCGTGCTTATAGAGCTGCTCTTCTTGCCAAACCGCTATATCACGAATCCCTGCCCGCGTCGGCGCCAGCGCGGCATAACGCAATCTCCCGCCAAGCTCTTTATTCGCCTCATATAAGGAAACAGTATGACCACGCAAGGCCGCCACTCTCGCCGCTTCCATCCCCGCCGGGCCACCGCCAATAACGACGACCTTCTTAGCCTGCTCAGAAGCTTGAACCAAGTTTTCTGAAAGAAAGTTCTCTAGCCCTACTGCTGGGTTAACCGTACAACCCATCACTGGCATGATGGGTTTATATATTCCCGCTACACACCCTTGGTTACAGCCAATACAGGGGCGAACGTCATCAGCTCGATCATCTAACGATTTCGCCACCAAATCAGGATCAGCGATTAACGCGCGAACCATCCCTACCATATCTGTTTCACCTGAACGGATCAGCTGATCGGCTTCTTCCAACGTTCTGAAGCGTCCGACAACCATCGTTGGCAAATCAGTTGACGCGGCAATTACCGCACTGGTGTCCATTTCATACCCGGCAGGCTCTTGCATGCCGCCGATCATTTTGGGGAATGTTTGGTAGTTACCAAGCGAGATATTGACATAGTCAATCAGCTTTTTATCTTCCAACGTCTTAACAATGTACTGATAGTCTTCAAGACCTGCGCCACCCTCTAGGCCATCAGGCGCGACGCGCACACCAACCGCGATATTCGGAGACACTGCCGCTCGAACCGCTGCCACTAGTTCTATAATAAACCGTGCTCTATTTTCCAAGCTGCCGCCGTATTCATCATCGCGCTGATTGATCGCTGGCGACAGGAACTGGGCCGGCAAGTAGCCATGTGCACAATGGATTTCGACGCCGTCAACGCCCCATTCTTCACACTTTTTTGCGCCGGCTTCAAACGAGGCGATAATCTCTTTGATCATCGGTATCGTCATAGGCGTGGGAGTCTGTGCAGAGTGTAGACCCCGAACTGCCGATGCTGACCAGGGCGGAGAACCGTCCATTGAGGGCATCGCAATGTTATGGCCACCGTGCCAAAGCTGCTGAAACACTTTCATTCCATGCTTATGGCAGGCATCAACGAGCTTGGGATAACTCTCCTCAAGCGAGGGATCAAAGCTATTTAATGCACCTAATGAACTGGGATGAACCCCCATAATTTCGATAATAGACAGGGCAACACCGCCCTTGGCCCGCTCCTCATGATAGCCAATTAAATTATCGTTAACGGAGCCTTGCCCAATCAATGTCCCGTGTGCCGGGCGTACAATTCTATTCTTGATTTCAACGGGCCCAATCTTAAGGGGCGTATTGACGTGCGTATATTTCATAATTAACCCTACAGTTTAATTATTATCGTGCCATCTATCACTGACGCTGAATATTTCTTGAGATTACCAATTCGCTCATTACCGATACAGCGGCCATCAACCAAGCTAAATACTGCACCATGTTTTTTGCATTTAATCATTGAACCAAACACCTCCCCATCGGTTAACGTTTGGATCGCATGGGGGCAGTAGTTCTCAATTGCGTAGATCTCTCCACTCGCATCTTTAACAAGCAATAAGTCTTTCCTGAATGCGTCAACTTGAACGGAGGTTTCTGTTTTTAATTCCGGCGTTTCGACAAGCTCTCGCTTGCCGTCACTCTCAATAACTAACCGCATTATTTTGCTACCCACCGGTTCAGCACTTCGTGAAAATGGGCGATACGCTGCTCTTGGTAGTCCGCCAGACGCACTTTTGATTTATTTAAATGGTAAGCATTTTCTAAGCCTTCCTGGATGACCGGGATATTGATCATGTCCTGATCAAACACCATGGCCAAACCCCCAAACCCGGTAGCCTTCTCTGCAAAACTGTCGTTGGCGTCCAGATAATCAATTTGCGTCGGAACCTCAGGAAGAGGCACACCGCTAGGCAATGGCGCGAGCAATCTGACCTCCATCACACATTCATTGGTCTTGCCATTCACCGGTAGGAATTGGTACGCAATGGGCCCACCCTCGCCATACCAAGGACAGAAGTTTGGGAACATCCAGTATTGAATTGCATCCAGTAATGCCGCATCAGGCATACTCTCTAAATCAACACCGAGCACTTCTTTAAAGATCGATCGGCGCCATTCGGCTAATTGGGTGCGAGGTGCCAGCTTGCTGTCCGTATCGAGTACAAAATTCAGATGTTCTAGCCCAGGCATTTCCATGCCTTTCGCGTACTCTTTGGCACATTCAGCCAAGTCCACATCATCTCCCAAATGCGGACTAGGAACGGACATCGGTGAATACAAGCGGCTAACCGAAGAATCACCATCATCCCACACATCGTATTTAGTACTGGCATCAGCCAGAGTAGTCAGTATCTGCGGATGAGTTTCAATGGTGTGATAGGACTCCAAAAAGGCTTCCATCGCCACTTTCCAGTTCGCCTTAATGACTTTTTTCACGCGCCCAATCGTGATGCGATTCATCTCAGGGAGTGTTGCAAAATGCGACTTTAGTACACCTAGGTATTTATCCAAGGGCTTGGCATTGTCGTCAAAGTTAATAAAGATGTAGCCCTGCCACACCTCACACTTAATCTCAATAAGCCCCACATCGTCTTTATCGTAATTTTGGAAATCCCACTCACTGGGGATGCCTTTAATCTTGCCGTCTAAATTCCATTTCCAACCATGAAACGGACAAACCACTTCGTCTGAACTGGCAAAGCCAACGCACAGCTTAGTACCGCGATGCGGACAACTATTCAAATACGCCCGAATCTCATCATCATCGCCACGCACAATAAAGCAAGACAAGCCACTCACGGTATACTCGGTACGATCACCCACCTTGGGTATATCTTCTACACGCGCCGCATACTGCCAGCTTTTTTTCCAGATTTTTTCTTTCTCAAGCTCAGCAAAGCCTTCACTGATATATCGCGACACATCAATATTAACGCCTTCCGGCATGTAATTGCCATCTGCAGAAAGAGCTTCATTAGAAGACGGATCTTGAGCAAGCAAATCCGGAACCAAAGGGCTAACTTTACTTGCTACCCCTTGTATTTTTTGCGTCATTTTCTCTCTCCCGACTATTTATTTTATTTTCATCTAAAACGAATATTACTTTTCTAGAATGGATACCGCAGACACCCCTGGAGCACCGTAAACATGGCTATACGCCAGACGAACACCCTCAACCTGACGCTTTCCAGCCCGTCCTTTTAATTGCGTATAGTTTTCATAGACCTGGCGCAGACCTGACGCCGCTATCGGCTCACCACAGGCAATACAACCACCATCAGTGTTAATCGGCAGCTTTCCACCCAAGCCTGTGTCGCCATTTTTCAGCATGGCTGCTTGTTCACCATCTTCACAAAAACCATTTTCCGCCATATGCATAACCTCTGCACCGGACTCGGTATCTTGCAGCTGTGCGATATTGATATCGCGGGGAGACACTGAAGTTTTTTCAAACACGTCTTGAGCAGCAAGTACGGTAGGCGAGACATCCCTATCGAAAGGCATGGATGGCGAAAAGACCTCAAACGAGCCCTTTAGCCTGGACTTAATGGAAACCCCTTTTACACGCGGCCCACTCAAGCCCTTTTCTTTCACATATTTTTCAGACGCCACCACCAAGGCAACAGCCCCTTCGGACGGAGAGCAAAACATATATTTCCGCAACGGGTCAGACACCATCGGAGAGGACATTATCTCCTCGAGCCCGACCGGCGTACGCCGCCACGCATGGCCTGCCAAGGCACCATTAACAAAGGATTTTTCGGCTACTCGCGCCAAACTCTCTTCATCAATGCCGTACTCCCACATGTATCGCTTAATCTTCATCGCAAAAAACTGAGTGGTCAACATGAAGCCGGCTTGGCCATACCAATGAGGCAAACCGAAAGCCTCGGGCTTTGCGTTAAACGCACCACGAGCATGCTTATCAAAACCCAACACGATACCTAATTCGTACTCTCCAGAATTAATCGCCGCCACAGCGGAGACTAGGCTAGACCCTCCCGTCGCACACCCATTGGCAACATTAATTGTCGGTATACCGGTATACCCCAAAATAGGAAGAATCGAATCCACTGCACCGCAGTCGGCCGAACCACCATAAACAAACTGAATATCTTTCCAGTCTACGCCGGCATCAACCAGAGCAGAACGAACCGCCGTGACGCCCATCTCCAGCCCTGACACCCCATCAGTGCGACCAAACTTATGAATTCCCGCACCCACCAACTGCACACCACCCATACCCAACTCCTGAATTATTTTTAATATTAGCCTAGCGACTCAAGAGGGGCGAAAGCATATAGCTCAACATTATCGCCCTGCGACTTAGCGATGGCCGCACTGCAAATAGACATCTCCTGACCGATTTCAAGCTCATCAGGTTCGGCATTGACTATTCGCCCCTCAACGATAATGCCGCTCTCTTCAAATGACACATAGCCGACAACATAAGGCACAAACTCTATATCTGGCTGCCCATCATCAAATGGGGACTTTGGCTTAAACCGCTGTACGGTGTAGGTCCACAAACGGCCAACGCCAGAAATCTCAACGAACCCCTCCTCGCCGGACTGAACACCAGCTAAAGCAGGAAAAACCACATTACCGGTACTCCCATCTTTACTTCCCAGCAAAGCCACAGAACCACCACGAACCCGATAAATATCTTTAGCCATCAACCTGGAAGACATAACGAAACAACCCCCGACACACAAATATTATTAAAATATAACAGAAATGGTACACCGGTGAACAATATATCGCAACTAAAATTTGCCAACGGCTAGATACCAACGCTATTAAGCTAAGTCTCCACAGAACTAAACAACAAATTCCGAATTTCGGCTGCAAATATTGAAATTACAAAGAACCACTGAGCACCAATGCTGACCACTCTACTCGCAAGCAGATAGCCACGATAACAGAGCTTATACTAAATATTGCCACCCGAACCAATTCATCGGTAGATGCCTTGACACCAAAATTCGGTATAGCGCATAAACCAACCACCGCAAAAACGGAATACCAAATTAAAATTCGTAAAACCCACCACAACCCCCTTGAAAAATGGATGCACTGATTCAGCAAATAAAACTGGAGAACAATCTGTGCAAATACTATCCAAAAGGCGAGAACGGGAATCCACCATACCCGCTATCAGTCATGCTTCGCGTACATTGCCTACAGTTGCTATATAATCTCAACGACCCTGCAATGGAAGATGCCTTATACGGAATTGAATCCACGCGCCGCTTCACCGGTCTTCATTTATTTGATCGCCTTCCTGATGAAAGCACGATCCGGTGTTTCCGTCTTCTCTTAGAACCTTATAAGCTGAGCCAAGTCATTTTCGACACGGTGAATACTCAACTTAAACAACAAGACCTGCTAACACGAGAAGCTTAAAGAACACGAGGCTGCTTGGCGTATTGTTTTACGGCCAAGCACTCGTGCCAAATTGGCAAACGGTCCACCGACATTATTAGAGCACATGAAGGCGGGTGTTCGCGCCACGGTTGAACACCCGTTCGGTACAATCAAACAGCGGGTAGGGTATAGCAAGCTGCGCTATCGCGACCTGGCGAAACGCGAATCGCCGCCATCACCTTAAGCGTTATCACAACGCATATGAGGAACAACCCCGCTTCCGGAGCCCCGAAAATCTTGGCTAGCTGCAGCTAGTAACTCATGCATTGCTAGTCAAGCGCGGCCGATAATTTTATAAATTTTCTCTGATTATAATCGGCGTCGCCAAAAGTAGTGTTAATCATCATCAATCTCTTGACGTAATGCCCCACACTCAGCTCATCGGTGATGCCCATACCACCATGTAATTGGATAGCTTCGCCGCCAATAAGCTTGCCAACCCTACCAACCATTACTTTCAGAGCTAACAGGTCTTTATTTGCATATTGACTATTAACGCTTGCGGAACACGCAGCACGGAACAGCAACGAACGAACCTGCTCTCCAGCTATAAACATGTCGACCATACGATGCTGTAGGGCTTGAAAATTACCGATGACAGTACCAAATTGCTTACGAGCTTTACTGTACTCAACGGTCGTTTCGGTTAACTTTTGCATAATACCCTGAGCCTCTGCGCAGAGTGCCAGCATGGCGTCGTTTACAACAGTTTGCATCAAGCCAAAACCTTGGTGCAGCTCGCCAATTAACTGCGCATCGCCCACGTTGTTCAGAGATATGTTCGCAGCTTGCTGGCCATCCATCATTGGGTAAGCGGTAACACTAACCCCATCTGCCTCGGTGTCGATCAGGAACAGACTAATACCACTCTCGTCGCATTGATCACCAGCAGTGCGGGCAGAGACAATTAATTTGTTGGCGGCTGCACCGTTAAAGACGACGGATTTTTCGCCGGTTAGGCGATATCGGTCTCCATCGGCTACCGCCGTGGTTTTAACATCGCTCAGCTCAAATCGGCTTTGGCGCTCATGATAGGCGAAGCCGCCCTGGAGGCTTCCGTCGATGATACTGGCAATCAATTCTTGCTGGATTTCGCCATCACCACTGCGAGCCAGCAAACCACCAAAAAGCAACACGGTAGCAACATAAGGCTCTGCGACCAGCCCCTTGCCAAACTCTTCCATAATTACCATGATATCAACGGCACTGCCACCAAAGCCACCGAAGGCGCTTGGAAAAGGAATAGACAGCCAACCTAATTCAGCAAAGGTTTGCCAGCTGCTTGGATTAAAGCCGTGTTCCATCGCGACATTTTTAGTGCGTTGGTCAAAGTCGTAGTCGTCGGCAATAAAGCGCGCGACACTGTCTTTGATCATGGCTTGTTCTTCAGTAAAATTAAAATTCATAAGGCGTTCTCTATTAATCGTATTTTCGCAACGCGGCTATGTTACGCCGCAGGAAAGACCACTCCGAACAGCGTCGCAACGACTGCGGCAAACGCAGCGGCGATTACCTTTTTATAACTAAACTGTGCGCGCATTGCTGTGTCCATATCTCGTTGTCGTTTGGTGTTATAAGCCCAACACCACTTTAGCGGTAATGTTTTTCTGAACTTCATTTGAACCGCCATAAATTGTGGCAGCGCGGCCATACATATACTCGCGCCGGGCACGATCGCCAAACTCGTGGCCCAGCTCGCTATTGCTCAGCCCACCCTGTAGCACGCCGCTGTAGTACCCAGCCAGATCCATACGCAGCTGCTGGATCGCTTGCTGTATCTCAGTTCCCTTGAGCTTAAGTAATGACGACTCAGGACCAGGACCTTTACCTTCGGCGAAGCCAGACAATACCCGTAGCTCCGTATATTCCAAGGCCATCAGCTCAATTTCAATATTGGCGAAACGCTGCTGGATCATTGTGTCTTCCATCAAGCTTTTACCGCCGCTAATTTCTGTATTGGCAATGGCTTTGAGCTCGCTCAAGAATCGGCCAGATTTAGCCACCTCAGCAATGGCCGTACGCTCATGGGCCAGCAGGAATTTGGCGTAGGTCCAGCCTTTGTTTTCTTCGCCAATGCGGTTTGCAACCGGTACCCGCACATTGTCAAACACCACCTCATTCAGCGAGTGGTAGTTATCAATGGATTCGATCTTGTTGACAGTAATACCCGGCGTGCTCATGTCGATCAACAGGAAGCTGATACCACTTTGCTTTTTACCTTCGGGGTCAGTGCGCACCAAGCAGAAAATCCAGTCAGCATATTGGGCGTAGGTAGTCCAGATCTTTGCGCCATTGACAATGTAGTCGTCACCGTCGCGCACCGCCCGGGTTTTAAGTGCGGCCAAATCCGACCCAGCACCGGGTTCTGAGTACCCTTGGCACCACCAGTCATCGCTACTGTAAATGCGGGGTAAAAACTTTTGCTTTTGTTCTTCGCTACCGAAGGCCAGAATAACCTGGCCGACCATTTTTAAACCAAAGGGCAAAACATCGGGGATGCCTGCCACCGCGCGTTCGCGCTCATAGAGGTATTCTTGGGCAGTAGACCAATTAGTACCGCCGTGCTCTAACGGCCAGTTGGGCGCGATCCAGCCCTTGTTCGCTAGAACTTTCTGCCATTCAATAATGGCGTCTTTAAATGTTTTGGGGTTGGCAAGGCGCGCCGCGAGCTCATCGGTAAAGTGCTCCTTGAAAAAGTCGCGGACCTGATCGCGGAAAGCGAGGTCTGCGTCAGAAAATTGAATATCCATAGCGATGTTCTCAAAGTTATTAATGTAGCCAGCCAGTCTAGCGCGTTCCAATAGGATAATCTTTGGCGCAAAGTATCAGGTTACATGGCAAATGTGTCATTTTTATTGAGATAGAGGTAAAGGAAATGGAACCTTTCGGTATACGCGTAGCGTTGGCAGCTTATGAGGGAGTTTGGGCCTCCACCCTGTACCCCACGGCCGATATTTTGCAAAGCGTGAATTTACGACAACTTACCGGCACGTTTAGCTGGCATATTGTCACTCCCACTGAACAAAGCATTGTGTCGTACAGCGGTAAACGTATTACAGGTGACTCAACCATGATGGATAGCATTTGCTATGATTGGGTAGTGCTACCGCATTTCTGGGGCGATTTTGATCGTTCGCTTCAGGTGCACCCGCAAATTGCCCATTGGTTGCAGCGACAATATGAGTCCGGCGCGTTGATTGCCAGCGTAAACAGCGGCGCTTTTTGGGTGGCGCAAGCGGGACTCCTGCAGGGGCGTCGGGCAACAGCGTATTGGCGTCATATTCCTGTATTCAAGCAACGTTTTCCCAATGTTGAATGGCTGGAACAACAAGGCCTAGTGGAAGACGCGGGCTTGTATACATCCAATGGCCAGAATGCAGGGATGGATCTAGCCGTGCATTTGGTTGAACGAGCTTGCGGGACCGAGATGGCCAGCGCCTTGGCGAGGGATATCACTTTTGATAACCGACGAGATTATGATTTAACACTGTTTAATATGGCGGGGTTCCGTCACCATCGCGATGAGAATGTGCACCATGTTCAAGACTGGCTCGATAGACACTTTGCCGAAACGGTTTCATTTCAGGCGTTGGCAGAAAACGCCGGCATGAGCAAAAGTACGTTCTTACGGCGTTTTGAACGCGCTACGGGCGAAAAGCCCACACGCTACCTCCAACGCTTGCGAGTAGAGGCGGCTAAACATCGCTTAATTAACAGTGACGAGAATATTAAAACTATCGGCATCAATGTTGGCTATCGGGATATCAGCTTTTTTTCTAAGGTATTTAAATCGGTAACTACCCATAGCCCAAAACGCTTTCGGAGCCGCTACCGCCCAAGATAAACAAAGACATTTAACCTCAACAGCCATTAACGGCGCAGCTCACAACGCTTAATTATTACGATAATGCCTAAGAAAACGTATCGTCATTTACTTTCCTCGCGACTTTAGCGTCGTTTTTGATAACTGCCGCCCCATTCGGATCCACCGGATATCCGTACTGTACCCGCGCGTGGGCATGACCAATATGATGCATAGCCAACGCTCCCGTTAGCGCCTGGTGTTGGCCCTGTACGTCCATACTAAAATTGACCGCCTGCTTTGCCAGCTTTAGACCGATTGCTGGACGAGATGCTATTCTGCGAGCCAAGTTGAGGGTCGCATCTTCGAGCTCTTCAATGGGGACTACATGATTAACCATCCCCAGTTCTTTACACTCTTGCGCCGTCAGCGTTTCACCCGCAAATAACATTTCCTTGGCTTTACGGGGACCTAAATCCCAAGCGTGGAGAAAATACTCATGCCCATTAACACCAAACGCCACCACGGGATCAGAAAATTGAGCGTCTTCGGAGGCAACGATAATATCCATTGGCATCGCGATCATCATACCGCCAGCCATAGCCTTACCTTGTACCTGCGCAATGGTGGGCTTTGCGATATTACGCCATTTCCAATGCAAGCCGGTAAAATACTCCTCCTCACCTGCATACATTCCAGCTGCGCCAGGCTCATGGTGCCCCGCAGCCTGCACCACAAGATCATAATCCAGCGGATTCCGCTCTTCCGTAAGATCGTGGCCCGAGGAAAAATGCGGGCCGTCACCAGCAAGAATAATCACCTTAATGCTCGAGGATTTCGCCGCAACATCAAAAGCGTGATTAATCTCGTATAGCATCTTTAAACTTTGAGCGTTCCGCGTATCCGGCCGCGCCATAACAATCCGTGCAATTTCCGGCTCAGGCAACTCATAACGAATCTGCGTATATTCGACCGAGCTCTTTTTTTCTATCATGCTGTATACCTATATTAGTACCACGAAAATATAAAAACCCTATAGCAACATAATAATTTATTTTACCTTTTATATAGTTATTAGGCAGCCTCACTTCGATCCAAAACCAGACCATTGCCACCCCGTATATCCGGCATAAAAAATGTTGAATTTCATTAGCTTATTACAATAGGCGCGCGACAAAACCTTACTGAAAGGCAGCCTCAAATCTGATCACAACATAGCACGGTATTGCCTCAATTGCTGAACCCGGTATCGACACATGAATTTGAAACCCTCACCAAACGGCACCGCGAGGACCACAAACTAAGGAAAATTTCGCGCTGAACCTAGCACAGCTTTCGGATCACTTCTGCTAGCACTTTAACGATAACCAATCTTATATACAAAAAAATGTGCTACTCCACAAACTGCTTTCCAGCCACCGAGGCCTGGTACCGGCTAGCGTACTCATAGGAAAATTTATCGCCGCAGCACTCAATCAAAACACTAACCACGATAAACGGTGCTAAGCAGCTTTATTTAGGTGATGGAAAAATTCACAATCTACGCTCTGGAAAAACAAATATTCCAAGTCAGCTATTGAATACAGATCCAGATACCAATATAGTATATCGATGTACTATAAAAATACCACAAAACAAGGACACACCGACATGATTAAATACACGCCTGCCGCACTACTATTAATTCTTTCATCTTGGAGCTTTGCTCAAACGCCTAGCATAACTTCTTTCGAGAACAACCAAATTGGACTGAGCACACTTTCACCCAGAACTGCAGTTGAACTTACTTTTGATGTATTAAACGCGACCGCAGAGCCACTAGGAAATATTCCAGCCTTAATAATTCCAGGTGTTGCCGGAACACCACTTGCTCCAGCTGGAGCGTTAGCGCAGCTCGGAACCAGCGCCGTATTCAATCTCGGAGATACGCTGGGTATAGTTGAAAATCTAGCGATCCCGACTGCAGAAGGACTAGCCCCGATCGTTAGCGTTTTACTGGACGAGCCACTAACCATCGCTGAATATATTTTGTCTGGCGGAACCATTCTGAACCCAGCACTAGGAATTCCAGCAGTGCCCCTAGTGTCAGCACCACTGCCTCAAATTCTGCCTTCATTGTAATCACAGCAATAAAGATTAAACGCCATTACCTTGCCACATTCGACCACAATAAAATCAGAAGGCGCTATGCTTGCGAATAAACGCTGTTTAATTTTAGCCATTGCCATACTGTTGTCTACCAGCCCTATACCGTCACACTCCGCAAGTGACGAATGGCGATTAGAAAAGACGACAGATGGCATTAACATCTATAGCCGTGAATACCCTAGCTCTGATGTGCGAGAGATAAAAGCTACAACACAGCTTACATCCAGCATTGGCTCGGTTGTCGCAGTTATCGAAGACATTCCTAGCTCCGCTCGCTTGAACAGCATTATTGCCGAAGCCAGAATCGAGAGCCCCAGGAACAATGGCCGCTATCAAGTGTACAACCACATAGCGATGCCTTGGCCAGTTAAAGATCGCGACATATCGATTTGCCGCGAACTTTATCTCGATAACGAGACCTCAATAATTACCATTATTGACTTGGCCTGCGCAGGCACACCACTGAAGGAAAACTTAATTCGCATGACAACCTTTCGACAACAGTGGCGCTTAACTCCATCGGAGACAGGAACTATTAAGATTGAGTTTACTGCCCACTCAGAACCAGGCGGCCCAATCCCACGCTGGATAATCAACAAAATGTCAACCGACGTTCCCTATCAGATCCTGCAAAATTTAGAAGCTCTTAGCCAACTAGATCCTTACGTCAACAGCAGGATTGACGAAACTCGATTTAACAGACTTAATTAACAGCCAAAACTATAGCGAGATGCCATATCTAGATATTTTAAAACAGTCCAAAACTAAAGATGCCCTGACACTTTTATACGTTACGCATCAAAGCACGACAAAGTAAAAAAACCAAAGCGCTTTATCTGGCAGCACAGCAATTTAAGAATCTTGGCACACCAAAACAGATCGCCGAAATTTTGTTACGTAAAATAATTTGGAATTGAAGATGAACCGCACAAGGAGAATACCGTCACCTTTATTCAGCGTCAGAAAATAGACTCGCCCAACTGAATACATCAAATTATACTACCTCACTCCATGAAATAGACCGGATTAAAGTTAATAAAAAAACGACTTATTTTTCATTTCTAAATTAGTTATCAAGCTCCCTAGAGCACGTAAGGGGGCTTGCCACGCTGACATTAGGCAGGTCTTCTTTGATGCCTACTTGCCCCTTCGGGGGCCTTTTTAGACTGTCGTAAAACGCATTACATCACACGCACGACACCGCTGGAATCTCTGTATATCACTCAAAATTTACGATTACATCACGACACCCCCTGATCAGAATAACTTATGAGCCAACAGGCCTTTACCAAAGTGAAATACCAAAATAGAAAGGAAAAAATCAGAAAAATAGTCTACTTAAAAGCAGGCGCGACTGCCTCTTTCACGGCGAAATATAAAAAAAATTCCGCGCAACACACCCCTCAAAAGGCACAAATTAGAATCCAACTTACCCACCACCAACCAAGCTTCGCGCACAATACCTGCAGCTACTATACAACTTCGCTCACAACAGAAGAGAGGCTTGAGCCATGCGGTACTTAAAAAAGCGTAGCTAACCCACTGCTATTTATTATGCTGCCAGAGGTTAAAATAATTTAACAATTATAATTAGTAAAGACGTGTACTATCGACATACTACTTCAGAATAACTATTTTAATAACTTCATAACATTAACGATAAATAAGAAATATCGCCAATGAAGTAAGAAAGTTGCTCATAATTAAATAACAGGAGTTAACTAATGACAGAGAAAAAATTCTTCCACTATTGCACGTCCTCAATTATTTGGTTTTTTTGCATTGTTAGCCACATAAACGCTGATGAATACAAAGCCTCCAATAGAATGATTGAAGAGGTTATGGTTGTTGCACAAAAACGTGAAGAGAAAATGCAAGATATCCCCATTTCAGTACAAGCATTCTCCGAGAACAGACTTGAGGCGATGGGCATTACCTCAATTGCAGACCTGCAATTGGTTGCGCCGGGCATGAATTATACCGAAACGTCCGGTTTCGGAATTATCTATATCAGAGGTGTTGGCTCAGACACCTTTTTAATGGGCGACCCCAACGTCGCGACCTACCTTGATGGCGTTTATCTGCCATTTGCAGTTGGACAAAATCAGGAACTTTTTGGCATAGAGCAAATAGAGGTGCTTAAGGGCCCCCAGGGTACGCTATTTGGGCGCGGCGCTAATGGTGGCGCAATAAATATAATGACAAAATCACCCTCTTTAACGGAACCGGAAGCTCAACTGGAAACAGGCTACGACTCGTTAAATACAGTCTTGACCAAAGCATATTTCTCCTACCCACTTGCCGACTCATTAGCCATGTCGATCTCTACCTCCTATAAATCCGGTGACCACTGGTATGACAAAGAATCAAGGGGGGGCGGAGAGAAACTACCTCAAGTCTCATCACAAGCCATGCGCATAAAGCTATTATGGACCCCTGTTGATGAGTTAGAGCTCGTGTTTTCGTATATGCAGTCACTTGAGCAAGGCACATCATCTGGCTTACAAGGAAATTCTGAACCAAGCCTACTGGCTCAGGCAGTGGGTATAACACCGCAAACAGGATACACGGTTGAGAATGACGTCCCCGTTTATTATCACGCAAACAATAAGATAATGAGTGTTACCGGAATATGGAGCGGCGACAATCACGACTACAAGTTTCTAATGAGCCGCCAAGACGGGAGTCCCATGGGACTGTTTATTGATTTTGATGGAGCGCCACAATCCGTAGCATACTTTGGCACCAGTAACGGCGCGGTGAACGAAGTAGAGACTGCTGAACTACAAATGATATCGACGAGCGACGGGTGGGCTGGCAGTAACGTCCGCTACAATCTTGGTTATTATTGGGTGAACTGGGTATCCGCACTCGATCCAGTATTTCTCGGCCTGGCGGGCATAGATCTTTCTACCGGAGTACAAAATTCATCGATCAGTTTACCGGCAGGTTTTGCTCAAGCTTTAGATGCGCTTTTGCAACCCCTACTCGGCTTTGGAACTCCTTCTGGCGCAGTACGCCTAGTGGGACGAAACACACTGGACTCGCATGCACTTTACGCTCAAACCTCAATTGACTTTTTCGATGCTTATACATTAACCCTCGGCGTACGATACCAAGAAGAAACAAGAACACTTGACGAATCCAGCTCAGCGCTAGGCGATTCCAATGTTGACCCTGTTGTATACATTCAGAAATACGAAAATATTGCAGATAAGGTGACAAGCACCAAACCTAAAATTGGCCTAGAGTACCGCCCACAATTCATGGAAGATACAATGCTGTATATAAGTGCGCAGCAGTCGATTAAGGGCACTCAATTTAACTTGATCAATATATATGATCCGCCAGAAATGATCTTGCCAGAGGAGATGGAGGCTATTGAAGTTGGCATAAAAACATCGCCCTTCGGCCCCGGGTCAGTTTTCAATCTTGCTTACTTTAAATACGACATTGAGAACCTTCAGGTTCAATTCGTCTCTTTACTTCAAGGCGGCGCAGTTACCCAAGAGAACGCGGGGGGAGCTGCGATAGAGGGCTTTGAATTTGAGTTTCAGACGTTACTGCTCCCCAGTGTAATCGACAATTTGGTGCTTATTGCTAACGGCACTATGCTGACCACTAAAGAATATACCGAGTATCTTAATGGCAGCGGGTTTGACAAAAATACAGGCTTATTATCGACCGGCAACGATTTTTCAGGGAATGAAATTTCCCGAGCACCAGACACAACAGGGACCGTAGGGGTATCTAAAACTACGGAAGTTCCCGGTGGGACATTGGAAATTGGCGCAGATTACTACTATAACTCAGGATTCTATTACCTTGCACAAAATTCTGAAAAAAGCATAGAGAATGCCTATACGGTATTGAATGCGAGGATCAGTTATTTTTATGAGCCTGAGAATTTACGCATCACGCTATACGGTAAGAACCTTGAAGGAACAGAATACAATTATGGCCGATTTCATGTTGATTTTGGCACAGCGGATTATAAAGCACCGCGGGATATCGTTGGCCTGAAAGTGAACTGGCAGTTTTAATAGATGAGCGCAAGCAATAAAACCCACCCCCATCGTGCGATCCATAGACATCATTTCACTATTATGACGCCCTATGAACCGAGAACGTCAACGACCAGTAAACCCAGCACAGCTTTCAAACCACATAAGCGACCCTATTGTACCCGGCAACGCAACGGAAGGAGTACCTCACCTAATCACATGCCGAAATTAGTATCGCTATTGTATTATTATAGACAACAAGGGTATTATTATGTCCTTTTTAAGGTTAATTAGCCCCATGAATGGTAGACAACGACTAAACGACGTAAACAGAAGCTCAGATAGATTGACGGCTGAACTAGAGGGGTATCCAAGTAAAGAGATTAAACCCCTTCTCCTGTTAAGGTTAGCGGATAGATTACTTGATAGCTGCTTTACGAGAATGCTTTCTGCATACTCAATCAGCGCAAGCGAATACCACACACTGGCTGTTCTGGAGGTATGCGACGAAGGCACATCCTCACCCGGCGTACTATCTGAATTAGTTGGGCAAACGAAAGCTAACACTACACGAATTCTGGAATTATTGCTTTTAAAGAAGCTAATTAAAAAGAAGAAGAACACCATGGATGGCCGGAAGCACGATATAACAATTACCAAATCAGGTCGTGATTGCGTAAAGCTTTGCACCAACAGCACCATAGGACCCGACACCAAGTCTATGATGGCCGGATTCTCTCCGAGTCAATTACAGGATTTGGAGAGTCTTCTAAGTCAGCTAATATTGGTACTGGATGATAAATCTCGAGACGGTAACTTTGGCTCTTAAGATCGAGGCATTCAACGGGAAGCAAGTCATTCATATTAGGCTTATATCATACTCAACTTGCTAATGGAGTCTTTTGACCCCATTAAAGCTTCTCATTTTTGAATGCTCTTAAGAACGCTTTCTTAGAACATGGATCACGATAAATTTATAGGGTGGGCCTACACTAGGCCTATTATTATTTTATATAGGTGCCGCCAATGAGTAAAATTAGTAATCGCCAATGGTTGTTTGTTAAGCGCCCTGCAGATGCCGTTGACGAAAGTTGTTTTAAAATAGTAAAAGCGGAAGTACCGGATATACATGACGGGCAAATTTTATTACAAAACTTGTATTTTTCGCTTGATGCATCGATGCGAACATGGATGAACGAAGGCCCTAATTATCTTGAACCACTAGTTCTTGGCCAACCAATGCGAAGCGTAACTCTTGCTAAAATTGTCAAATCTAATAACCCCGACTTTCCAGTTGGAAGAAATGTCATGGGGATGAATTCGTGGGAAGATTACAGCGTTTCGTATGGAGATGGATTTTGTCAGCTGCTACCCAATACGCATGAAATTCCGTTAAGTTATTATTTAGGCGCCCTGGGACCTACGGGCTACACTGCATATTTTGGGATGTTAGATATTGGGTGCCCCAAAAGTGGTGAGAATGTTTTGGTTTCCGGTGCTGCTGGCGCAGTAGGGTCGATAGCAGGACAAATTGCAAAACTTTCCGGATGTTATGTTGTTGGCTTGGCCGGCTCCGATGAGAAGTGCGATTGGCTTGTAAGTGAGTGCGGTTACGATTTAGCCATTAACTATAAAAAATGTGATGACTTAGAAAAAAAATTAGCCGTAATTTTCCCTGAAGGCATTGATATATATTTTGACAATGTAGGCGGCGCAACCCTAGATTCCGCTCTTGCTAATCTTGCGAATAAAGCTCGAATAGTTTCCTGTGGCGCCGTTTCTGGGTATGACACTGGCGAAACTCCATCCACTCCTATAAAAAATCACTGGATGCTGCTAATCCGTGAGGCGAAAATGCAAGGATTTTTGATTTCTAGCTTTATGCACAGAGCTACAGAAGCGGCTGAATACCTAGGAGAAAATATTAGCAATGGTAACATAACATTTAAGGAGCACATTATAGAAGGATTTGACTGTGCACCCTCTGCTTTGAGAATGCTTTATGCTGGGAAAAATACAGGTAAGCTAATTATTAAATTATAAAGAATTTTCTTCACTTCTGTCCCGTTAAGGAGAAATAAAAAAAGCCTGACTCCACCACAATTAATAAACTGAGATTGTCTAAAAAATACTGTAAAAATAGAGGGAAACAGGTCACGGCACATTGTAATACCATTTATTAACAAATACTAAAACTTGTTCCGAGACATGAATTTGAGGCCATTGTCAAACTATACCATTCAGGCAGCATATACAAGCCACAACTGGCTTGCCGTTTTTTCGTCTGTCGGTTTTAAACTTCTGCGACACTCTCGAGCTTAAACCTACGCCCAACAAGCGCCTCCATGCCCTCAAATCAATAATAGATTTTAAGACGATCTTGTCGCACACGTTCAACAATATAGGTCTAGTAGACCGCGCCCCGAATCATATCAAAGCTCTACCGGAAAATAGCGCTAGGCCACCCCAAGGAACGAATGAATTAGGTGGGCAGCCATATCACAATAGCGGAATTACCATAATCGCTAAGAAAGATACCAATACATTTACCGCGTTATGAATTATATAATTTCGCTGATATAGGAATTATGCGCGACTCATGGGATTGAAGCGCACGTTTTCTGGAGCAAAAGAGTTGTGAGATAAACCGCACGAGAAGATGAGTAGCGGCAACGGGCGTTGCCATAAATGCTCTGAATTATATAAATTAGAGTTTTAGATTATGTGGTGGTTCCAGCCGCCTACTGCCGCCACATAAGCCACACCTGCCTCGACACATCATTGATTTAGCTATTGAGAATTAGCCAAGTCCCACATTATTCTTTTGCAGCACCTGCTCAGCGCGGTAACTAGAGCGCACCATAACACCAGAAACCACTTCTAAAAATCCCTTCTCCAAACCTAATTGGCGGTAATTCTCAAACTCAGCAGGCGTTACATAGCGCGCGATCGGCAAATGATTTACCGTTGGCTGCAAGTACTGACCCAGCGTCAAAATATCGACATTAGCCCTTCGCAAATCATCCATTGTCTCTAGGATTTCTTGGTCGGTTTCACCCAAACCAAGCATTAAGCTCGTTTTGCTTAATACTTCTGGCTTGTAGCGTTTAGCATGCGCCAAGACATCAAGGGTTTGCTGATAGCCCGCTCGAGGATCACGCACTGGATGGGTTAGGCGCCTTACCGTCTCAATATTCTGTGCAAACACTTCGATCCCAGAATCAACCACCGCTTCAACATCGCTTAATACCCCTTCAAAATCTGGGGTTAAAGCCTCAACAGCAGTATCGGGATTTAATTCTTTCACCCGCTTAACACAGGCAGCGTAGTGACCGGCACCGCCGTCAGCCAAATCATCGCGATTGACCGATGTCAGCACCACGTATTTAAGCTTCATCAGCTCGACGGATCGCGCCGTGCGCTCCGGCTCATCTGCGTCCAAAGCACCTTTGGGGTTACCCGTGTTTACTGCGCAAAACCGGCAAGCTCGTGTACACACATCGCCCATTAACATAATGGTTGCCGTACCCGCGCTCCAACACTCCTGCAAATTTGGGCACTTTGCCTCCTCACAAACCGTCGCGAGTCTATTTTCGGAGACAATTGACGCCACTTTTTTATAAGCATCGCCGCCCGGAATTTTAACGCGCAGCCAATCAGGCTTTGCTAGCCGGGCTTGGGTTTGATTAGTCGCCTTAATACCATCCTTAATCGCCCTTACGCCTCTTTCGGTGGTGAATTTCTCACCACTGTAGATTCGTACAGACGGTATAATATCGCTATCTGACATCTAAATAACTCGCTATAAACAATAGACCGGACTGAAAATGGGATTAACCTAGGCTATTCCAACACAAGTATTTTAACATAGATGCCACACAAGAAGTCAGCCGTAAAACACCGCTGCCTTGCTAGTGAAAACGATTAATTCCAACTAATAGCTCAGGACTTGCGGGAATAAGCCACCACTAACAATGTAAGTACACTCTAAGATGGACCCGAAATAAGCCCCTAGCGTATTCGCACTTACCCCATATTACTTTCCATTCCGTCAACAAGCAGTATTTTGTCATACTTCTGTCGCACAAGCTCTGCTCATCTTCAATAACAATTTCTTATATTTCAAACACTTACAATCTCGCCATCACCATTTCTAAATCAGACGTCCCATCAAACCAACACCCCCCCTCTCCCGCTGGCGGTCCAGACTTACCGGTTCAAGACTGCGAATACGAGCACGTAATGTACGGTGAGAAATCATTGGGAACAACAGCAGACGAGGATTTGAGCATAGCCAAAATGCAACAAGAAGGCTTGAACTCATCGGGCTTTCAGGGATTTTATTTACCCCACCAAGAACGCCGAGTGCAACACTTTCACGAAGTGTTAAATAACTATATGAATGCAGATTAATTAGTTATTTCTTAATTTTTCCATCTCAAAAGCAAAATGGCGGTATAAGGATATTTTACCGCCACAACGCTCCCCTATCACCAAGCTCTTACCTCGGTTAAAATTTTTAGAGCGGTAACCCAGTTACTGACTGGCTTGCCATTTTTATCGCCTGCCACGGTTTTAAATTATTATCCGCGCCTAGCAACCCTGGCCACGACCAAATCACCAAACTACCGGACTCAAGATTTAAATAAGCTATACAGTACTTCTCGCCCCTGGGGAATATAATCGCTAAAGCTACAAAACCCATGAATTTGGCCCGGTACACAACAATACTCAACCGCATTGCCCATGGCTTTAAGCTTTTCCGCATAAAACCTCCCCTCGTCGCAGAGTGGGTCGTACTCAGCGGTAATAATCACCGCGGGCGGCAGGTTAGCTATCTCTGCGCCCAGCAAATCGACGTATGGTGTATTTGTGTTTGCCTTAGTACCAAGGTAATTTTTCCAGAACCATTGCATTTGTTCGCGAGTCAAAAAGTAGCCTTTAGCAAATTTGTGCTGAGAGCCAGTGTCACAACTAGGCGATATTACTGGATACATTAACAATTGCCTTTGTATTAACGGGCCCTGTCGGTCGCGAGCAAGCAAACACAAAACGGCGGCGAGATTAGCCCCAGCACTGTCACCGCAAACAGAAATGGCATTTACGTCAATGCCTAAGGTCTCCGCTTCTTGTTGCAACCACAGTAGTGCGCGATACGCATCTTCTGGGGCTGCAGGAAATTGCGCTTCTGGTGCTAAACGATAGTCCACCGAAATCACTACCGCTTTGCTGGCATTACACAACATCCGACACATTCCGTCGTGACTATCCAAATCACACATCACGAAGCCGCCACCGTGAAAAAACAACACCGCGGGCAATAATGCAGCGTCATTTTCACCAGTACTCTCCGGATAATATATCCGCGCTCGCAGCGGATCATTTCGGCCAGGCTCGTTGTCTCTGGCGACGATTGGAATCAGAGTATTCACGACTTGATATACCGGCTCTACTTTACCAGCCACCGCCTTCGCACCTTCGCGCATCAACGCGGGCGTGACATTGGCCATAGGTAACTGAGGCTGACTATTCATGAATTCTAATAGGGCTTTCACTTCCGGGGCTAGCATCATCACTCCGTCATTCTTCTTGTTATATAAAACACTGACTGTACTCGGTAGCTAATCGCAAATCACTTGCTCAAAACACGGATTACGCTCATTAACCATGGACTGGGCCTTAGAAATATACGCAGACTTAAAGTCAGGATGTGTAAATATCCAAAATGCGCCGCGTTCAATGGCATCAAAAACCAGTTCTGCCACATCACATGGTTGCATACCGTCGCGAATGCCATCACGTAAAAAATCGTTCAATTGCCCTGCTTTATGCAGAACGTTATCGTCGGCATCAATGAGGTCCATAATATTGCTGGCTACCTGCGCGGGACACAGTACCGACACACCAATGTCTGCGCCCTGTGACTGCAAGTCATAAAGTAAGGTTTCCGACAACGACACCAGCGCATGCTTACTCGCACTGTACGGCCCCATCATTGGCGAGCTCAACAACCCCGCCAGCGATGACGTATTTACAATATGCGCTGGCGATGCCTGCGCCAGCATGCGCGGCACAAATTCATGTATGCCAAAAACCGCACCCATAAAATTGACGCTCATTACGGTCTGCCACTGCGCAACGCCGCACTCCCAACTGAGACCATTTATCATAATACCCGCGTTATTGAACAACAGGTTTACACGGCCATAATGAGAATAGGCAAGATCGGCCAATGCTTTAACTTGGCTAGGGTCAGAGACATCACAAACCATAATTTGATGGTCAATATTGCGCTGTAGCAAATCGTGGCTCAGAGACTTGAGCCTAGGGAGACTAATATCTGCGGCAACAAAACGGATCTTTCTAGCCGCACAAACTTCAACTAAAGCCAAACCGATTCCACTGGCCGCGCCAGTGATAACAGCGACCTGCTGCTCTTCTATGTCCATTGATATCTACCCCGTCATTATGTTGCTAGGTTTCACAGTGCAACAATGTGCCGATCTTAATCTCAATAATCATCGTCGAGATGGACTAGTACAAACCATCACGATAGGGATATGCTGTATTTTTGCTCTACAATCGCTGCAAACAATGGTGAATATAATAAGCGACCCTATCGACATGAGCTTAGACAACAACCCCGCATACGACTTATGCACCTTTAGCAGCCTTTTAGAGAGCATTTATAAAGGCTTAAACGAGACGCCACTGTGGCAGGGTTTTCTATGCAAATTACGTACGGAAATGAGCGCGAACATTTGTTTTCTTATCCTACGCAACCCCAACCCTGGGGATGCGGGCCTACTCCTGAGTGACGGCCTGCCGCCCGCGCTGTCGGGCAGCCCAAACAATGTCTACAGTGATGGACTGTATGCCATAGACCCTTTTGCAAACCTTCCCTCAGACCAAGTCACCACACTTGAAGAGTTTGTGCCGACCGAACAGCTTTTACGTAGCGAGTTTTATTTGCGCTGCATGCAACCTTTTGATTTATTACATATTCTAGGCGTAGACATGCAGCTGCCCGGCAGCTTGCGGGTGAGCCTACGCATAACTCGCTGTGCCAATGCACCCTCATTTACCGCAAAAGACAAAGAGAAAATTACATTACTGATTCCACATCTGCAGCAGGCAATACCCCTCTACGCCAGACTCCAGCAAATGGAAACCGAGAGGTCGCTGCTCGATCGCACCGTCTCCCAGCTATCACTCGGTACGATCATTCTCGACGACGGCCGCCGCGTACTTCACTGCAACGCCGTCGCAGATCGCATTATCACGGAGAAAGACGGAATCTACAGCAAAGACCGACAAATACTCATTACTCATAGCAGCGAAGCCAACCACTTTAGACAACTAATTAATAATGCAATTGACGCCCATAAACAAAGCAAACCCTACATCGTTCAAGCCATGGCCATTAGCCGTAAAGCTGGACGACTACCCTTAAATATAGTGGTCCGTTCAATGCCGCAAGTGAGTCAGCTTGACGGACAAACCGTGGCTGCCGTCGCTATTTTTATTAGTGACCCAGAATATAAATCTCACACTTCGGCGGAAATATTAGGTCAGCTTTACGGATTAACGCCAGCAGAATCGAGGCTCGCCATGGCCTTAGCAGATGGACATAGCCTAGAAGACGCCAGCAATAGTTTGCATATCAGCCGCAACACGGCCCGCGCCCATTTACGCGCAATCTTTGCCAAAACCGGTGTTACCCAACAAACCATGCTAGTTAGCTTGCTATTGAAAAGCGTTGCGGCATTTCTGGCGTCGTCGCGTTAAATTCATATTTAATGCTATTTACTAAATATAGTTAATCTGGACGATTAAAGCCCTCTTAAAGCCACATAAGATCATACCTATAGCGTCTATCGGCGCAGTAAATTTAGGTATGAAGGGTGTCGTTCAAATGACCAAAAAAAACTGCAACACACAGCGTCGTTACGTAATCGTCGGCGCCGGCATGGCTGGCATTTTAGCAGCCATAAAATTACGCGAAGCAGGCAAAGATAATATTCGCGTGTATGAGAAGGCAGATCGCATCGGTGGCACGTGGCGCGAAAACACCTACCCCGGCCTGACCTGTGACGTACCTTCGCACTCATATACCTACTCCTTTGAACCCAATTCGGAGTGGACTCGGCATTTACCACCAGGGGATGAGGTTCAAGCTTACTTTGAATCTGTAGTCAAAAAATATCAGCTTGAAGAAATTATATCTTTTAATGAAGAAATCACCGACTGCCAATTTAACAACGAGCAGTGGCAGATTTCTACCTCAAAAGGCAATACCGACTACGCCGATTTCGTCATTGCCGCTACGGGTGTACTACATCACCCACGCATCCCGGCCATAAAAGGAATGGAGAAATTCAAAGGAAAGTTATTTCACAGTGCACGCTGGGATCATTCTGCTGTATTAGATAATCAACGTATTGCTGTGATTGGCACTGGCTCTACTGGTGTTCAGATCGTAACGGCACTCGCCGATCGAGCAGCCAATTTATGCCACTATCAACGCACTCCGCAATGGATAATGCCCGTAGTTAATGCCGAATTTAGCGAGGCAGAGAAGGCGCTTTTTCGGAATAATACCGCAGCGCTCAAACGCATTCAGAACGACCCAGAATTAGAAGCTAGTATCGAGCGCTTTTCAGTCGCGATCACCGAACCCGATTCTGCAGCAATGCATGAAATAGAGAATATTGTTAGACAAAACTTAGAAACATCCGTAATCGACCCCGAGCTAAGAGAACGTCTTCGGCCTGATTATCGCGCGGCCTGCAAGCGACTCATTTACTCCGAAACATTCTACCAAGCTGTACAAAAGTCCAATGTCGACATAATAACCGAAGGCGTGGAGGTCATCGAAGAGTACGGCATTCGCAGCCTCGACGGCACCCTAAGAGAATTCGATATTATCGTGCTGGCTACTGGTTTCCACGCCGACCGCTTTATGAGACCAATGCAAATTACCGGCGAAAACGGCATCACACTTGAACAAGCCTGGGCAGAGCGCCCAACCGCTTATATGTCGGTATCTATTCCTGGCTTCCCCAATCTATTTATGCTCAACGGCCCCAATGGCCCCGTTGGCAACTTCTCCCTCATTGAGATCGCCGAACAGCAATGGCATTACATTAGCCAACTGATGGCACCGGTGGAAAATGGTGAATATCAGAAAATTAGCGCCACCCAGACAGCCCTAGATAATTTCGACAAAGCACGGATCGCAGCCGCCAAAAAATCGATTTTTGGCTCTGGCTGCCAGAGTTGGTATTTGGATTCTCAAGGTGTGCCCGCTACGTGGCCGTGGACCCGTGCGCAGTTTAAAGACGCAATGCATAAGCCAGACTTTTCAGCGTTCCACATGATCTGAACGCTATTACAGAATCACAAAAATCGGGGATTTAGCATGAGGAACGTAGCTCTTATTACCGGCGCCTGCTCGGGTATCGGCCTAGCCACTGTAGATAGCTTACTCGCCAGCGGTGCCACCGTTATTGCCTGCGATATCATGCCCCCATCGAATTCGCTTTCCACATTATGGCAAGCCAACGGTATACATTTTTTCCAGCTCGACGTGGAAAATGAAGCAGCAATCCGTGCCACGCTTACCCAAATTGCCGATGAGTTCGCCAGCATCGACACCCTTGTCAACTGCGCGGGAATCAGCGGTTGGGGCGGCGTAAGCGATATTGATATGGCGCAATGGCAAAAGGTATTAAGCGTTAACCTGACCGGCAGCATGCTGATGTGTAAATACGCACTACCGGTCATGCTCGCCCAAGGCCACGGTAATATCATTAATGTAGCGAGTATTTTTGGTCTAGAGGCCTGCGACAATAATGTTGCCTATAATGTATCCAAGGGCGGCATCATCCAATTAACTCGCAGTATTGCAGCGGACTATGCCAGCTGCGGTATCCGCTGCAACAGCGTGGCGCCTGGCTTGATTGAAACCGCCATGACCAAAGATATCGCCCTAGCCCCGCAACTCCATGAAAAATTTATTAGCTGGCATCTGCAAGGCCGCGCTGGCCGTGCCGACGAAGTAGCCAGTGTGATCGACTTTCTTGCATCTAGTGCAGCATCATTTGTAAACGGTCAAACCATCGCGGTTGACGGCGGATTTAGCGCTGGTCGCAAATTTTCAGCCCATCCCAACTAAGTCTATTGGGCGACCATAGGTGACCATTCTTTTTACTTATATCTTAAATAGTCCATTTCAACGATGTTTCACCTCTATCGCCATGACATAAAGATGTTATTAAAAAGACAGAAAAAAGATAAGCCGCCAAGGCCGCATTTAGCTATTCAGATTATAAAAACAACATTTTAGGAGTACATTATGTCATCACCGAAAAACTACAGTTACGCAGTAAGAGCGCTTATTATGGCCATAGCGGCCATTAATATTAGCTATGCCGAACAATCAAACAATAGCCTGGCACTAGAAGAGGTAATTGTAACCGCCCAAAAGAAAACTGAATCGCTACAAGATGCACCAATTTCTCTAATCGCATTTGGTAGTGAAAAAATCGAACAGCTTGGAATTAGTGATGTTGGCGATATACAAGGCGCGGTACCAAATTTATCCACCGCGCCACACCCCTCAAATCGCAACTCACTCACTGCTTTTATTCGCGGCGTCGGCAACGCTGACTTACAAATCACCAAAGACCCGGCGGTGGGTGTTTACCTCGATGGCGTCTATTTAGGTCGTTCTGCGGGCTTAACTGCCGATATCGCCGACGTGCAAGCGATCGAAGTATTACGGGGGCCCCAAGGCACCCTTTACGGACGCAATACCACCGGCGGTGCGATTTCAATTCGCAGCGCGCAAGCGGACGAGGAATTTAGTCTTAAACAAAAATTTAGCAAGGGAAATCGCGGTTACTGGCGCACATTAACGCAAGTCAATTTACCTATTACCGATACCGTCATGGTGCGTGCCGCGTTTAGCCGCAGCGCTGAAGACGGCTGGGTAGAAAACATCGGCACAGGTAAAGATTTTGGCGAACAACAAAAGCAAGCACTCCGTCTTGCTGTGCGCTGGTTGGTTAGTGACACACTGACCTTAGATTACGCCTTTGACCAATCTGAAATCAATGGTGGCCAACTCGCCTATCAGCTGACTCACATCACCAACCCAAATGGCGCTGGATTAGCTCCGTTTTCTCGTAATACACGTCAATCGGCACTGTCGGTTAATAATTTGGAAAAAAGCAGTGATGACGTTAGTGGCCATAGTCTAACGGCAAGCTGGTTTATTAGTGACGATCTCACAATTAAGTCCATTACAGCCTATCGTGACCTCGATGAGTTCGCCTACCAGGACTATTCTGCCAGCGCGCACCATTTCAGTGGCGGCGCATTCCCATCCATGGTCGCCAGCGGCGCTGAAATTCTCGACACTCGTACCGACAAGGTTCAAGATCAGATCTCGCAGGAAATCCAATTTCTAGGCACGCTATACGGCAAAATAGACTATGTAGCCGGCTTGTATTATTTCAAAGAGAAAGGCCGCGAAGACCAACTCGCTTCACTCAATCTTTTAGCACTGGGCGGATTCCCAGAAATAGCTGAAGAATATAATGAAGTAGACGCCAGTGCCGAATCCCTAGCCGCGTTCTCTCAATTTGAATACACGCCCGACCTGCTGGAGCAGCGGCTTCATTTGACCCTAGGTATGCGTTACACCAACGATAAGCGCGAAGCGAGTAAGTACGACAACTTATTCAACAACCTAAATGGCACCACAGTGAACGGCGAGCAGTCCTCCAGTAAATTCACCCCCAGCATCACCGTGGCCTATGACCTCAGCGACGACATAAATGCTTATGCCAAAATCGCCACGGCCTATCGGGCAGGTGGGTTTAATACTCGAGGCACAGAGTCACGCTTTGCCTCAGGCTTCGACCCGGAGGAATTACTAGCCTACGAAATTGGCAGCAAAGCCGAACTATTAAATCGCCGCGTACGTCTTAACCTTGCCGCCTTCTTATACGAATACACAGACTTACAAGTAGACCAAAGCGATCCTGTCAATATTATTGCAACCGACACATTTAACGCCGGTAAAGCAGAAATGTCAGGCGCAGAAATAGACTTAACTGCCGTATTGAGTCGCGACCTACTACTAAATGTTAGCTACGGCTATCTTGACGCCAATTACGAGTCCTTTATTCAATATGGGCAAGAGGTGTCAAACTCAAAAAATGTTCCGTCTGCGCCTCAGCATAGTTACAACATTAGCTTAGACTACGCTCGAACTGTTTCATTCGGCGAACTCAATGCCGCGCTGAACTACAGCTGGGAAGATGAATATTACTTCAGTTCGCAAGGTGTGGCCCGCAAAGACGACGTTGGGCTATTAGGCGCGACACTCGGCGTCCGCGATATCGCAATGGGCGATGGCGAACTTAGCGTACAACTATGGGGCAAAAACCTAGAAAACAAAAACTACGCTGCGCACGAAATTGACTGGGCTGCCAGCGGCTTCGTAACCACCATCTTTGGCGAACCTCGGAGTTTTGGCCTCGATGTAACACTGTCCTTTTAACAACTCACCAATAAAATAGCCAGCGCGCGCTGCGCTGGCTAAGTGGCCCACAAAACCGATTAGTGACGTCTGATGCTTAAGGGAACTAAAAATCTCGTCATCCGGCACCCGAGATCATTCACCAACCAAAATTTAAAGAAGTAATGCTTAATTAATTTTACAGTATGGAGTTGATCAGCCTCAACGATTTCGTTTGAGAAGTAATCTTGGCTAGACTCCTGTATCAGAAAAGACGTGCACACACCTACTCGTTCATATCATTACTGACAAAATGCTACACTCCTGCGGCGAATTAGCCAGCAATGAATCGCCCGCGTTGATCGGAGGCAGTTTTATTGGGTCATGCGGCGTTGCGTGACCCAGTTTGTTGACCATACAATATTTCATGCTCAGCGGTTGGTTGATCACCGATGGGGCGTAGTAATCGGCGGTTATTGAAGCAGCCTGCCCACGTCAGCGTTGCTTGCTCAACATCGCCCAGCCCACAACTGGCTTGGGGGGTTACAGCGCCAATATTTCCCAATTTTCAGTCTTAATTGACTCAAAATTAAGCACAGTTCAATAGACATGCCATCTAGCGTATTCTATGTGGAATAAGAACTACTACGAGTAATCAATGAAAACGCGTGATGTCTTTTCGTGGTCTATTTTTCCGGTGACGGTTGCCGTCGTGCTGCTGGGCGGGGTTTGGGCAATTGATGCCGGCCATGCGCCTAGCCTAGTCGCTGGTATCGGAACATTTGCGAGCTTGGTATTGGTGGTGACATTAGAGCGCTTACTGCCTTATCGCAAGGAATGGAATCAATCCCAAGGTGACCTGCAGGCAGATTTACTGTATCTACCTAGCTATTTCGGCATTAACGCGCTGGTACAGCCCGTGGTCGCCGCTGGCATTGTGCTGGGTGGCGCCATGATCTCGAATGCCTTGGGCATGGGTTTATGGCCCTCGGAGTGGCCACTGCTCGCTCAATTTCTCCTAGCCTGCGTTGTTGTGGAGTTTTTCGACTACTGGCCTCACCGCTTGCTACACGAAGTGCCTTTTCTCTGGCGCTTTCATGCCATTCACCACAACCCAAAACGTTTATACTGGCTGAATGCAACACGCGCACATTTTGGTGAAGTTGTGTTTCGCGGCATTTTTAATGCCGTGCCGCTGGCACTGGCCGGAGCAAGCGCAGAAATTTTGGCATTGGTGGGACTGGCGAACTCGCTACTGGGTCTGTTTCAGCATGCGAATATCAATTTTAAAATGGGCCCTTTGACTTGGATATTCAGCGTTGGCGAAATGCATCGCTGGCATCATTCATTGAAGATATCTGAGGCGAATCATAATTACGGCAGTAATTTTCTATTTTGGGATGTGGTATTTGGCACTCGATTCCGTGATGCGACAAAATCTGGCCCAGAGCGTTTGGGAATAGAAGATGACGCCATTCCCGCCAGCTGGTGGGCGCAGCTGCGGGAGCCTTTCAAAGAGCATAAAAATAATTAATGATGGGCTCTGTTGATTTGTACTTAATGCGCGCCCAGTTTTACACTTTTAAAAGAATTAGATGCCCGGAGATTCTCCCTTGCAAGATCCATTTAAAGTACTGGTTAGAATTCGCTATTCTGACTGCGATGCCCAAGGTGTTATGTTTAATGCGCGTTACGGTGAATATGTCGACGTCGCAGTGACTGAATTTTATCGGCAGGTTTTCGGCGGCTATCAGGCAATACTGGATATGGGCATTGATAGTCAGGTGGTTTCCTTATTAATCGAGTGGAAATCTCCCTGCACCTTCGACGACGTGGTCGCAATTAGCATTGAAGACATCACCTTGGGAAAAACATCGTATACGATTCAATTGCGGTTTAGCGATGTTGAAACGCAACGCGAAATAGCCAGCGCAAAAATCGTCTACGTTATGGTGACGGCAAATGAGCATCAGAAAATCGATATGCCTGATGACTTCCGCGCAGCTTTGACTCAACCCCAGCCTAGCACCGTTAATTTAGCTGGCGTATAGCCTCTTAGTTATAAGGTCGCTTTAAAGTTCAAGGCAAGTAGGCGGCATCGCTTTAGTCCAAAATAATTCTAATAAAACGAGTTCCTAATATGCATTTTGTACTATCTACTTCTTTTAGCAGCGTAACTGACTTAAAGAAAATAGCAATCGCAGCAGATGAGTGCGGCTGGGAAGCCATGTCTTTTTCTGATCACGTGGTAAACCCAGAGAAATTAAACACGCCTTACCCTTATACAGAAAACGGCGAGCGGCGCTGGCAGTCCTTCACCGACTGGCCCGACCCTTGGGTAATGATTGGCGCCTTAGCGAGCATCACGACGCGCTTAAAATTCACCAATAATATTTTTGTACTACCGATGCGGAATCCGTTTTTGGTTGCCAAGGCGATAAGCACTGCCGCCATCATTTCAGACAACAGAGTCATTCCCGCAATCGGCGTTGGCTGGTCAAAAGACGAGTTTGAATTGTTACAACAGGATTTTCACACACGAGGCAAGCGGGCCGACGAGATGATTGAGATCATGCGCCTACTGTGGACGGGCAAATTTGTTGAACATCACGGCCAGTATTATCAATTTCCGCCGCTGGAAATGAACCCCGCCCCCAACGCCTATATTCCGATTTGGGTAGGCGGCATTAGTGACGCCGCTATGCGCCGCGCGGCAAGAGTCGGCGATGGCTGGGTAAGCGACCTACAAACCAGTGACGACATCTTGGCGAGTATTGCAAAGATACAGGTATACCGAAAAGAATATGGCCGCGAAAATTTGCCCTTTTCAGTAATGGCAACGCCATCTGACGCCTTCACACCGGACGCCTATAAACGCTTAGAAGAAGGCGGCGTAAGCCATATCTTAACGCAGCCCTGGGCTTTCTATTACGGCGATACTCAAGATGTAGTCAAGAAGATTGACGGTGTAAAACGTTATGCCGACGATTATATTGCCGCGCTCAGACGCTAAAGTGTTGAGCGCAAGGCTTACACCAGTGCCAACCACCAAAAGGCACCCCAAACCCGTTCAGTACCCACTCACGCCTCTGCGTTTACTGCCCCGTCAGCGACGCCACCGAATACCCACTAATCGTTTATTATTTGTGCTATTAGGCATAGGATGGCATGTTACGTTATTAAGCACTCAGACCGCTGACCACAAAGGCGGCTGTACTATCTCGACAACTACAGAATAGGGGGCACAATGAACAATTTAGCGGAAGCTCAACCCATCCAGCAGACATCACGTATTGCACAGGTTTTCGAGACCCAGCGCACAGCATCACGGCGCGCGCCCTATCCAAGCGTACAGGAGCGAATTCAACATATTGATAAACTCGCCGCCCTACTCGAAAAACATCAGGATGCGATTGCCAACGCGATTTCGACTGATTTCGGCAACCGCCCCAGCCAAGAATCCAAGGTCTTGGAGATTTTTGGTCTGATCAGTGGCTGCAACTACACTCGAAAGCGCCTGAAAAAATGGATGAAGCCCCAAAAGCGCCACGTCGGGCTTGCGTTCTTCGGTGCAAAAAACACCGTCATCCCTCAGCCCAAGGGCGTTATTGGTATTGTTACCCCGTGGAATTACCCCCTGTTTCTCGCCCTCAGCCCCGCAATTAGCGCGCTGGCCGCAGGTAATCGCTGCATTATTAAAATGGCTTCTAACTCGCAGACTTTGGCGAGACTGATGGAAAAATTAATCAGCGAAGAGTTTGACGATAGTGTACTCGCCGTTGTCGCGGGGGTATCGGCCCACGAGTTTACCCACCTCCCGTGGGATCACCTGGTTTTTACCGGTTCAGCAGCCACCGCGAAAACCGTTATGGAAACCGCAGCTAAATACCTGACGCCGGTCACCCTCGAGCTAGGTGGCAAATCGCCCACCATCGTAGCCGACGACTTTGATATTAAAGTCGCTGCCGACCGCCTACTATTTGGTAAATTTTTGAATGCCGGACAAACCTGCGTAGCGCCAGATTATGTGTTTATTCCCCGCAACAAAGTAGACGCCTTTATTGATGCCGCGAAAACCGTGGTTAAACAACGCTACCCAAATCTGAATAGCGCTGACTACACATCGATTATCGACGAAAAAGCCTACCAGCGACTCAATAAAACACTGGAAGACGCCACCAGTAAAGGTGCCCGCGCCGTCAACTTAATCGATCAAACCATCAACGACGACGCCTCTCGCAAGTTAGCGCCTCACCTAGTCTGCGATGTAAACGCCGATATGTTGATTATGCAAGACGAGATTTTTGGCCCGCTGCTGCCCATTAAACCCTATGACAATATCGAAGACGTTATTGCCTATATCAACGCTAACGAGCGACCACTAGCACTTTATTTATACAGCAACAAAAAGGCGGTTCAAGAGCAGGTCATATACAACACCCTGTCTGGCGGTATGTGCATCAATGACAGCGTGGTGCACGTAGCACAGCACGACATGCCCTTTGGTGGTGTTGGCAACAGCGGCATGGGGCACTACCACGGCCACGAGGGCTTTATTGAGTTTTCAAAAATGCGGCCAATCTTTAAGCAAGGGCCAATGAGTGCGCTACTCATGATGGCGCCACCGTACGGCGCCACCTTCGACAAAATGTATAAGCTGATGTTGAAATTTAAGCTCTAATCACACCATCTTTCGACGCCCCAAGCGGTTGCGAGGGGCATCAACACCACAAGGAATTTATATGACAATCACCTTAGACATCATTCCGATTATTTCTATTGCCGCAGGTGTAGCAATTTTAGTCAAACCGCGCCTGCTCAACTATATTGTTGCCGGCTATTTAATTGCTATCGGCTTAATCGACCTGTTAAATCTGCATATTTAATGAGAGAAAGGCTCAGGCATTGGCCGTAACCTTGCCCTCGCTTTAGACGCCAATGCGGTGTAATACACTGCAACAAGTATCTCGCGTCACCAATCAGTATTAGCAATGCTCTCAACATAGTGCAATTGAATCGATGGCGGCAAAGTTAAGGGCTTGGTAGCCATCGGTTTTACACCTAAAATCGCACCGAGCACTTCGCTAGAACACCCTCTCCTTTTACTCTCCGATTATTCTTAATTACACATAAGACGACCATTGCGCAGCAGAAAATCATAGGCACTTCGGCGCTAGCTAGCGCTCAGACCATCGCTTATAATCGTCTCGAAAAGTAAAACCCCAAATGGATTAACGGATACCGCAGGAGCGCCTCCATGCTAAAAACACACCGGATATGTATTATCATTGCCGTATCAATTATATCGGCGTGCGGTGGAGGTGGCGGCAGCGGTGCAAGCTCAAATGCAAAGCCAACATCAAAGTTCATTGAAAATCATTCGGTATCTGCTAGCTATATACTGAATAGAGAAAACGTCCCACTAGTAGCAGAAGAATTTCGCAACGAAATATTTCAACCTATTGTCGTATTCGATGGTCACCGCGCTACAATTTCAGCGCCAATGCCTCAATTCAATATTCAAAATGGTGGGCAGCGCATAGCTTGTGATTATACTGGCGCTGTTACCACAACCGTTCAAGACAATGGCGGCACCATAACGCTTGAGTTCGAACAATGCAAAGACGACGCCAATGATGCATCAAGTTCGGGAACGATTAAGTCATACATCTACAATGTCAATGAGGCAGCTCAAACATATAACGGCGCGGTAGAATTTATTAATTACCAAGAAGACTTTGGCAATCGCCACTTTAGCGCAAATGGCACCACTGTATTTGACGTTCGCATAGCCGAGTACAATATAATTATTGTCGAAGCCGAAACCCACCGCAATGTATACGACAGTGATATCCAAGAAAACTTAGAAAGTAATATTGCTTACGCATTTCTCTACCGGCAGTTGCCGGAGTATATTGGACTAGCTATCAGCGCATCAGGATACCTTAATTTCGAGAACAGTGGCGCCCTCTTATTATCCAGCGACCAAGACCTAGTGGCAACCACACTGACTGGCTTGGGCAATCGACAAGCCTTCGTTAAACTGCACAACAACCGCTACAGTTTACGATACTCCGAACGCGAAGGAGAGTATTTAAGTATCGGCATTCCCGCGCCAAGAATTGACGATATTGATGCCTTCGCCGCGAATACTACACCCCAATATACCTCTGATAGTAGAATAAGATTGTTCTACGCGCCAAACCATGAGGCCGCTGAAGTGCTCCTTGAAGAGTGGTTCTATGATGCCGAGTTCAATCTCCACAATATCGATGTCAATATTGTCTGCAGTCCGAACGGTGCCCAAACGAATATCAACTTAGAAGATCCATTTAAAATTAAATTTACTTCCGACACCTACGGCTCATATACACTGAATGTCAAAATTACTGATAGCGACGGAAAATTCGCCCAAGGACTTATTTATATAAACTATTCACAAAACAACCAACCTGGCAATCCGCCGCCAAGTCAATGCCAAACAAACTCATAATCGCTAGGGCGTCCAAGCCACTCTGGACGCCTATTTCCGCTAATATTATCAGCGTTCAATTATAGAACTAGACGATTACTATTTGGGGTTCGGCTCGCACGAGTACAAATGCAACTCATGAAGCGGTGACGCTGAGGCCTGCCGTTTTAATTTATTTAATCAAAACCTAACAGGTCAACAACATCCACTGAGCATCAAGTTCAGGCGCAGGCCTTACAAAGGCGTCACACTCTTCACGGCAATGGTAGACCGCCCAAACGCCACCAAGCCCGCGCCAAACACATACATAGTTAGCCCGTATACCATCGACGGTATCGCCATTTCCTGCGAGCCAAGAATCGTTGTCGCGACCAAAATGCCGATGGTGCTATTTTTTATGCCAAGCTCCACCGCAATGGCCATTTGGTCTGGCTTTGCCACGCCAACAATACGCGCAATGCCTAAGCCTGCGCCAATCCCCAAAATGTTAAGCAATATGCAAGCAGGGCCCGCTTGAATCAGTAGTCCTAGAAGCTGGTCACGCAAACCGTAAGAGATAATGACGATTAAACTCAGCAGCACCACAGCGCCAAAGGCATTAAATTTTTTCTCTGAACGGACCGCAAAAATTGGCGCCCTTGCTCGAATAAGCATACCTATACCGGTCGGTAGTAAAACGATCACCACCAGCATAACAATAGTATCGACAACCGGCATGGTGACATTGGCAGACCGACCAAGCTGCCAACTCAATGCCTGATTCACCAATAGCGGCAAAGTCATAATCGTCGCGATACTGGCAACGGCAGTAACTACAATAGAGAGCGCCACATTCCCTCTAGCTAAATAGGTAATAACATTCGATGTTGCGCCACCGGGGCAGGCCGCAAGTATCACCAGGCCAACGGCAATAGCGGGAGATAAACCTAAGCCCCACGCCACCAAAAAGCCAAGTGCGGGTAAAACCAGCAGCTGCCCGATGCTACCCGCTATGGCTGCGCGAGGATGATGCGCCTCTTTTACAAAATCTTTAACGGTTAAGCCGAGCCCCATACCAATCATGATGATAAAAAGAGAAACGGGTAAACCAATATCGATAAACACACTCTGCCCCATCGCTTTACTTCCTTATTGTTGTAAAAAATACGCTAGGGCAGCAGTTTAGGCTTAAACATGCCGTTTATCTGTTACAAAGATGACAGTTTTGCCTAATTCATCGACTTATTTAAGCCCCAGGCAACTCGCATGGCGCCTCGCAGCAATGGCCTGCCTAGATTTAACCTAGCTCGTCTCAGTCACCCAGCGCTGCACATTGCCCCATAAACGCTCGGCAACCTCGGCGTCATCGGCTTCGGCACTCGCCACCCCAAGCTGCAGATCACAATAATAGCCCCCAGAGTTCAATACTGCCCTCGCAGCGGTAGCGCAGTGAATTGGGGTTTGCGCGCCCTGGCTTGCCGTTTTCAAAAATAGCTTTTCGATGGGCGCTAAGGCGCTGCGCACTTTTTCGATAAGCCCGGTATCGGCAAGACCTTTGCCTGCCACATTGGTGTATACCGCACCGGGATGCAGGCAATAGCTGCTAATGCCGTGTTGTGCGAAGTGTGCGTCTATGCTGCGCGTTAAATGCACCAGTGCCAATTTGGATTGCCCGTAAGCATTCCAAGAATTGTAGGGCCGCTGCGGCGTAAAAAACTCGGCATTAAGACCTCTGCTATGCAGTTGCGAAACCACGGTCACTACGCGGCTGTCGCCAGATATAGCCGCCGACGTTTTGAGCAGCGGCAGTAGACGGTATGTAAGATGCGCTGTGCCCAAGTAATTAACCCGCCACTGAATTTCAAAGCCATCAGCGCTAAGCTGTGGCGACGTCCACCTCGACATCAGATCGAGATGAATACCCGCATTATTAATGAGCACATCTAACCGTAAGGACGTGGCTTCGTAGGCTCGCACAAAAGTTTCGACCGAGCTGAACTGCGACAAATCCAAATCAAAAGCGTGAATATTTTGATGGAAGCGAGCAGCCAACTGCTCGCGCAACGCTGCCGCAATTGCCTCACTATTATTGCGTACCGTTACCGAGACCACCGCGCCCTGCGCGAGTAACTGCAAGGCCGTGGCAAAGCCTAAGGAACCCGTGGCGCAACCAGTCACAATAAAATGTCGATGCTGCAAATCCACGGGCTCAGCAATGCTAGCACCCCTAAACATATTCTGTAGTTTTTCTAAGATCCCTGCCATAGCTGTTTCCTTTGTCTACGCCCGTTTTGCATCAAATCATCTGCAGTCAGAAATTTCTTATCACAACACGCCACGCAGGTGGTAATAGTACCCAAGTGCAACTTGTGAATGACGAAATCTGCCCTATATTGGAAGGAAGGCTATGGAGAACGCTTTCTACTAAAGTGATCTGCTTGCTCGACGTAAATAATAATCATAATGGGGAAGATATCTATGTCCTATGTCGAAAAACTAAAATTACCCCTTGGGGTCTGCCTGATATCACTCGCAGCGAGCGATATCTACGCACAAAATGCCAATGCCGCAGGAAAGACACTAGAAATTGAAGAGGTCGTGGTATTAGGGTCTCGCAAACCCGGCCGAACCGCAGTGGACATGCCGGTTCCCGTCGACTCGCTGGGGGCAGATACCCTCCGTCAAACCGGCCAAACTGAAGTGGGCCGAATGCTCCAGTCGGTAGCGCCATCTTTTAATTTTTCCAGCTCATCGATTAGCGACGGCACGGATGCACTTAGGCCCGCCACCTTGCGCGGCCTAGGCCCAGATCAAACCTTGGTGCTCATCAACGGCAAGCGGCGGCACACCAGCGCCCTGATTCACGTTAACACTTCTGTGGGCCGAGGCACCTCGGGGGTAGACATGAATGCCGTACCTGGCGCCGCGATTAAGCGAATTGAAGTGCTGCGCGATGGCGCAGCGGCGCAGTACGGCTCAGACGCCATCGCTGGCGTCATTAATATTGTGCTCAGCGACGAACCCGAAGCGGGCCGCATTGGAGTCTCGTACGGGGAGTATTCCGAAGGTGACGGTACCACTTATAACCTCGATCTCTCCAAAGGCCTCGCCTTGGGTGATCGCGGGTTTATCAATGCGACATTAAATTACCGAGATCGCGGTTCAACTAATCGCGCCGGGCTCAGCGGTGAATGCCAGTATTTAGCCGGGTGTGATGCGAACAACGATGGCACCATCAGTTCAGGTACGGACCCTGATGGAATAGACGAAGCCTCCGATCCACGGGAAGCCAGCTTTCCCCGTCGCAATTTTAGAATTGGCGATGCCGAGTCAGAACAATTGGCCGTGATACTCAACTCCGCCTACCAGCTGGAGTCCGGCGAGCTCTATGGCTTTGTTACTTACTCAGACCGCGAAAGCACCTCGGGGGGCTTTTATCGCCGCGCCAATCAAACTGGCAACAACCCAACCTTGGCAGACGGCGAAGCCTTTGCACCCAATGGCTTCCTCCCATTAATTAACACCCAAATAGATGATTTTTCCGCCAATCTGGGCTACCGGCAAGAACTGAGCAACGATGTAACAATGGATGTGTCTTACACCATTGGCTGGAACGACTTTGCCTTTTATATCAGCAATTCCGTCAATGCCTCGTACATCAACGAATTGCGCTACGGGCAGAGCCTCAGCGATGCCGAGATTCGCGCCAGCGCGTCCCGGGCCGCCGATGCCGGTGAGCTAAGCCTTGGCTTACAAACCATCAACCTCGATTTCACTCAACAACTTGGCGCCTGGAGCCTAGCTTGGGGCGCGGAATTGCGCCGCGACGATTATGAAATTAAGGCCGGCGACGAATACTCTTATTTTGACTACGACACAGATGCCAATGGCGCATCTATGTATGCCGCCGATGCCGCTGCTGGCATTCAGGTATTTCCAGGCTTCCAACCTGGCAACGAACTGAATGAAAGCCGCGATGTATGGTCGCTATACGCCGATACCGAGTATGAAATTTCTGATGCATGGCTGGCCAGTGGTGCGCTGCGCTACGACAATTACGATGATTTTGGTGGCACGGTTAACTTCAAACTCGCCAGCAGTTTCCGCGCAACGGACAGAGTGAGCTTTAGGGGCGCAGCAAGTACCGGCTTTCGCGCACCCTCAATGCAACAGCAGTACTTCAACAATATAAGTACTCAGTTTGTCTCTGACGGCATGGGCGGGCTAACAGCACAAGAGCGCGGTACCTTCCGTAACGACAGCGCGGTAGCCAAAGCCATTGGTATTCCAGAGCTAAAAGAGGAAGAGTCGGTTAACCTGAGCTTAGGGGTGGTATTAGAGCCAGTCGACGCATTAACCATCACCATAGACGCCTACCAAATCGATATTAAAGACCGCATCGTCTTAAGTGGTGGCTTAAGCTCCTCCCTTGGCGATCCCAACCTGACCGCCGCATTAGCCGCAGCGGGTGCAAGCAGTGCCCAGTTCTTCCTCAATGGCGCCGACACCGAGACCAGCGGGGTAGATATTGTTAGCACCTACGCCATGGCCGCTGGCGCAGGTGATTTGGCCATTTCATTTGCTGCTAACTTTACTGAGACTGAAGTAACAAAAGTGTTTGCCGGTGGCGGACTCGCAACCCTCAACCCCTCAGACGTTTTTAGCAAACAGGACATTTCCATTATTGAAGAATGGCAGCCAAAGGACCGCATCAACCTTAGCTTCAATTACTCCCTTGAGCGCTTCACTGCCGTACTCGCTTTTAATCGCTACGGCGAGTACACCGTGTGTGAGGGGTCTTGTACCGGCGCCGCAAACCGGCAGACCTTTAGCTCCAAAGTATTAACCGATGTCAATTTAAGTTACCGCCTAAAAGACGATATAACGATTAATGTGGGGGGCAATAATATTCTCGACGAAACACCCGACAGAAACCGAATCGGCCAGAGCCGTGCCGGTACCATAGCCGACAGTAACGGCAATGTGTTTGTCAGTTCGCCAGGGGTATTTCAATACTCCCGCCGCTCCGCGCCATTTGGCTTTAATGGCGCGTATTTCTTTGCCGGTGTGGTTTATGATTTTTAGAGAATAAAAACGCTTGATGATGCGCCTATTTCAGGCGTGTCGAATACTATCAATAAAAATGGCGAACTGATCTCAGCTCGCCATTTTTATTGCGCATTCAACACAAAGGTCCAGCGAAATATTATTTATGCATAGCGCGACTGTCGTCTTTGCACCACAACTCTGGCTCCCCGTTTTCGCAGCCAAATAATAATCCCCGTCACACTTAACATGGCCACCACCACGCCCATTACCGAAATAAGTATACGACCGGGCAAACCGAGGATTCTGCCGGAATGGGCGGGAAACTGCGCTTGCACGAAAATATCCGCAGCGCTACCCTGCCAAGGCAGCCAATCGCCAAGGTAGTCACCGGTTTTGGCGTCTATATAAATTGCTTTGTGACCTACACCACCGGCGCCGTGACCGTCCTCTGGGGCAAAAAATTCCAAGCGGTAAACCCCAAATTCCCGCGCATACCAAAGGCTTCCAACTGGAGCTTGCCAGTTGCGCTCACGACCTTGCTCGGCACCTAATGTAATGGCTTTTTCAAAACCAAAATGCGCTTCAATAGGATTGTGATGACCAGAGGGGGTACGGCTGTCGATGGGTGTCGGTGTCACGTCGGAGACGAGACTCATCAGCGGAAAAAACACCTCTCGATACAGATTCAGCGAGAAGCCAGTAAAGGCGATCACAAATAGTAGTAGCCAAGTCCATAAACCAAAGGCGCGATGTAAATCGAAATTAAGCTTATAACTACCCGCCTTGCGACGAATTTTCCACGCAGCTTTCCAACGTTGCCAGTAAGATTGATTACTCCGAAACTGATCGCCCCTCACCTGACTTGCGCGCTGCTTCCGACGACGACGCGGTAGCGTCAAATAAAAGCCAACAAAACAGTCTACTGTCCAAATAAGGGCAATTACCCCCAGCAATAACACGCCCCAGTGAATATCTTTAAACTCAGGGATATGCAGGCTAAAGTGCAATTTGTAGAGAAAAGACACAAAGTTTTCACGGCTTATTGGCCACACCGCACCCCATTCCCGTTTCCCGAGAATGTCGCCGCTAACAGGGTCGACATAAACCTGATTAAAGCCGGGGCGATACAGTTCACCACTTTGCGGATTTACCCGTGGCTCTACCCAATACGCATAGCTATGCCCGAGTTCCGCAGCGGTCTCATAGTATGTGACCTGCACCTCTGGGTATTGCTGCTCAACTCGGTGCGCCAAGCGAGTTGCACTTTGCGGTGTACCGACCGTGGAGGCCTCTAGCAAATGGGGATTGAGCAGTTCGTCCAACTCGTGATCCCAAGAGATAATGGCGCCGGTCAGCCCCGTAATAATTAAAAACACCGCGATACTTAAGCCAAGATAGCGATGCACAAGGGTGAAGAAAAAACGCATTGGACTGACCCTAGGCAAGATTCGTAACAGGGATAATTTAATGAACTCCGAGTGCGGCCGCACCCGAAGCTTGTGCCACTTAAAGCGTCCAGCTCACTGAAAGCGCTACATTACGAGGCGCGCCAAAATAAGCTTGATCCCAGTAAAGGCTGTTGTAATATTTTTCGTCGTTTAGGTTATTAATATTAATTGCAGCGGAGACTTGTTCGCTAAGTCGATAGCTAAGCACAAGATCCAAGAGTGCATAGCTTTGCTGCTTTGCGGTGGCCCCGGTGGTGGTAATAGTGTCTTGCCACTTGAGTACACCGCCAACTTTTAACGCCGGAATACGAGGGATTTGGTAGGAGGCAGAAGCTTTAATCATGTGCTCCGGAATATAGGGAATGACCTCGCCGTTTACATCACGAATATCAACTTTGGTGTAGCCCGCGCTAATATTCAGCTCATCCGACAACTGACCGGCAAGCTCAATTTCATAGCCTTCACTTTCTTGAGTTTTCGGTTCATAGGTCGCCACACCACTGTCGATGTCGTTGCCGACAAAAACGCCGAGGTTTCCTATTTCTGACTGAAAGACCGCCACGGTAAGAATGGCGCGCTCATTGTTAAATGCCGTTTTGAAACCAATTTCCGAGCTTTCGCCCTTAGCCGCGCCAAGGGGACGCAGCTGGGGGTCAACAAACAACTGAGGTGAAAATACTTCAGAGTGACTGCCATAGAGCATCACATCGTCAGTCACTTGGTAGCTAAGGCCAAAATACGGCACAAGCTCATCTGCATCAGTATTTGCCAAGCCGCCGTAGCTCACGCCACTTTGCTCGTATTCCGCTTTACGCGCTCCCATAAGGGCTGAAAGCTGATCGCTGAAACTGATACGCGCCGCCGCATAGAACGATTGATGCTCTTGCTCGACCTTACTGGTGCCGCCAATAGGGTCGTGGTCAACAAAATTAGGCCGTGGGCTATTGCCCTGCGCCCAATCGGAACCCAGCGCTGGGTAACCGTTTGCCAGATCTAGATAAGACGCGCCAGTAATTTCTACATCAGCGCGGTTATAGCCCACCACTAGCTGATGTTCACGACCTCCCACCTCAATATAACCGGAGGCAGAGATGTCAAACATATCCCTTTTAACACCATTCAAATAACGTCCGGTATAGGCGCTAAGCCCCGATTCATCTGGGTTGGGAGAGCCTGCGATGTAAAACAGCTCTGATTCAATATCCGTATCTGTTTTTGTATAAATACCACTCAACATCCACTTATCACTAAGCTGGTGTTTTAGCTCGACAAAGGTTTGTTGCTGCTCGGTATCGCGAAATGACCAATCAGGGGCACTACTGGTAGATACCTCATAATCCGTCGGGGTGCCGTCTGAATAACTCAAGGGTAAGGCACCCCATAAAATGCCGTCGGCTTCATTCAGATCGTAGCTGTGACCTACCGTGAGTAAGGTTTCTTCGCTGAGATCGAATTCCAGCACGCCATAAAACAAATTAGTGCTGTCTTCATGACGATCAAGATACGACTCGGTATCTTCGCTAGCCACCACCACGCGCCCGCGCACACCGTCCCCTAGACGTCCAGATACATCGCCGTCGAGACGATAGCCATTCCACTCGTTGACGGAAGCCCGGGCGTTAGCTTGCAGGTCTTCTGTTGGCCGCTTACGAACGTAGTTTATAGTGGCTGAAGGGTTCGCCAAGCCGGTAATTAAACCCGCGGCGCCTTTAACTACTTCTATTTTTTGATATACAGCGGTATCCGACTGGCCTTGCACAAGGCCAAATGCGAATGGCGTTCCTACACCGTCATATTGAAAATTGACAATATCGAAGCCCCGCGCGGTGTAGTAAGTGCGGTGTGTTTCAACCTCTTCCACCGTCACCCCTGGGGTGTAGTCAAGTACCTCGTTGGCTTTATCCAACAGAAAGTCGTCCATTTGTGAACGTGAAATAGCAGTGACCGTTTGTGGGGTTTCAAATAGGCTTAAATTGAGATTAGTTGCTGTGGTGGTTTTACCCTGCTCGCCATAAACATGAACGTACTCAACGGGAGTACTGTCGCGCTTTGCTGCAACTTTTTGGTCGCCGGTGTTTTGAGCAACAACGGTTGTCGTCATGCCAAAAGACACTAGCGCAACCGCCGCGCGGAGGGATAAGGTGGTGTAATTAGCCATGATGCTCTCGCTGTGTAGGGCTGCGACCTAAGGTGAATGGCAGAAGTATATTAACTCAGAATTATAAATGCAAATCATTATCATTTAGATTCGTATAAAGTGCCACCTAAGTGCTGACGAGAACGGTCAGCACCACTTTATTAAAACCTAGCTGGTCGCTAAGCCTCCTTCTGCGAGCTAGAATGGAGAAAAGCACTAGCCGACACGAGCACGCATTAAGAGCCTATGATTAGCCAAGCTAAAAACAAACTACTCGCCAAATACCGAACGCGGATCCGCGAGGGCGCGATCACCAACGCCAAGAAACAATTGGCGATGAAAGGCATCACGCCCGGCGAGTTAGGCGCCGACGAGCTGGAAATTCTAGTCCACGATGAAGAAGTTAAATTGCGGGGAAAGCTGAAGAATTACAGCCTTGCCGCGCTGATAGCCGCCCTCACCCTAGGTCACTTTTAATGTTGATGCCTTTATTGCGCAGCGGCGTACTGTATGTAATTTGGCGACGACATATTCGCCAGCGCGCCCTCGGTATAATCGTTACCGTACTGGCTATTTTGGCGGTGAACTTAATTCACACTGAAGCCTTCGCATTCTTTAAAGCAACAGAACGCTTAGACCTAGCACCGCTGGCTTTCTACTTCCGCTGGCTGGGCTGGCTGTTGGCGGGAATCGGCTATTTATGGTTTGTTGAACGCAAAATTGCCAAGGCCAGCAAAGTAACTCGCGCGCAAAAAAATGGCGCGGGTAAATCGCCACGCCAAGCAAATCAAGCTGAGACAAAAAAGCCTAAAGAGCAACACGACGGTTTTGACGCCCTGCGCAATAACACGCCCCTGCGCTCGCGAGCGGAGATTATGCTGGAGCGGAAAAAACGTGAAAAATCAGACCGCTCTTAAGGGCTTATTTACAAGCTGGGACGAGCGCGACATATGCATCCTGGCCATTCTCTGCGAGCTCCACGAAGGTGCTAGCCCTCAGGCCATTACCGAACAAATTCGTTGGCTATACAACTCTCGCACCAGACATCGCATTAAACGCAATTTTAAGCGTGTTGTAAGGCAAGACACCAGCGAGGATATGCCTTGCCCAAGCTACGAGGTTTTATTAGCAGGCGCGGCAAAAAAGCTCGGCATCCATAAGCACTGCACATCAATAGACGATTACGAACGTTTCATTCCTCAGGCCGTGATTGTGACCGCACTTGCGCGAATGAATCCTGTGCAACGCAACCGTTTTTTTACAGACGAATTCAATGCCACCCCAATGTGGGAAGCGGCGGGAATCAAAAGCCGGGAAATTGGCGGTCTGCGCACCGCAGCCAGTGTATTAGCGCTAGCCAATGCCTCAGGTTATGCGGTGTACGCTGGCGCCACCACAGCACTTGGTTTCGCGACCCACGCGGTGGGCATCACCTTACCCTATGCCGCCTACACAGGTTTGTCGGCAACCATTGCGCAACTTATTGGACCACCCGGCTGGCTGGCACTCGCCACCTATGGTTTTTTTAAAGTAACCGGTACCGATTGGAATAAATTAATGCCAGTGCTGCTAACCATTATCGCCACCAAACACCGTCATGAGATTTTGGCACGCGAATCATCATTAAACAGCAAGAACATGAAATTAGAGAATTGAGTTTATTTACTTTAAGCGTAAATAGTTAAACATCATTTTCTGCAGTCGATTGTGGAAAAAGCGCTAAACGCAGACAACAGTAAGCATCTTTTCATAACGCGCTTTAGCCCTTCCCTGGCCTAAAGCGGCAGTCAATTTATCGAGTAGTGAGCGCGGCGTCGCCCTGCAGGGCCTCGCTACAGGCCATTTCATTCAGAAGATAAAGCCTTACTTCGCCAGATTTCGAACCGCTCGAATAGCCATTCGTTTCTATCTCAGTACCGAATAGAATATCGCCTGACTTTGAGCTTGTGAACGATATTGTCTCCACGCCTTCGTCGGCTTCAAGATCTTGAGTTACAACTGAAGAGTTAGTTTGCGACCACGTTATATTGTATTCCATGTATTCGGTATTGATATAATCTCCAGCCTCACCTTCATCCGCTCGCGTAAAGTTACCGCCACCCGACTCTAGAAAATACTGGTTTACTGTATCTCGCCGAACTGAAATACGTCCTGTTTGATTTTCTGCATCAAAAAACACGTAACCGTTCCTAACTTGCAAACTATGAACGTAGCCCTTAGCTGAACTATAAGGGTTATCAGAGTTAGCGTCATTTTCTCGCGCCAATTCCGTTTCATAGCCAGTTACACGATAACAGCGTCCAGCGACTGATTGATTTGGGGCGTATTCTTCGATTGCCACAACGCGATCAGAAAGCGCAGCTACCGTGCTAGCAATAGCATTAATACCGTTTTTAAGTACCGTGAAATTTTGATTCACTTCGGCTGCTTTGGCAGGTGTATTAGCCGAGAAAGTGTTCAAAGAAGCGTCTTCAAGCTGCGCAAACGCGCTCATTGAAATTGATGCTACAGCTAGTGATAAAGCCATTTTTTTCATAGTCATAAATAATTCCTTAAATAAATTTTTTGTTTTTCTGGGAAAACATTACTGCCAATTGGCTTGATCCCAATTAAATCCATCCCACACGGCAATTGTGGAGTCGCTTGAATCGTCGCAGGCATCACCGATATTATCGTTATCAGAATCTAACTGATCTTCGTTAGGCGTTAACGGACAGTTATCTAATTCATTTGCAACACCGTCTCCGTCACGATCTGTATCTGCGCCGTCTCCAGTTCCGTCGTTATCGGTATCGACTGACTCAGTTGCATCAAGTGGAAATGCATCTTCCTCGTCAATAACACCATCGTTGTCATCATCAGGGTCAGCGTTATTGCCAATACCGTCGCTATCGCTATCTAGAGATTCCGCTGGATTTAACGGGAAGGCATCTTGATCGTCCGCAACACCATCTCCGTCGTCGTCAGAGTCGGCATTATTGCCAGTGCCGTCGAGATCAGTATCTACAGACTCATTTTCGTCTTCTGGAAAAGCATCGGCGTCGTTATTAACACCATCACCGTCAATATCTTCATCGCAAATATCGCCCTTACCATCTCCGTCTAGGTCTGCCTGTTGCGAATTAGTAAGCGCAGGGCAATTGTCCTGACTGTCGTCGACACCATCGTCATCAGAGTCTGGCACGGTACGTGCGGCTACTGGCTCTGATTTAGCCTCGCCACTTTCAAGTGCAGCAGTATCAGTACTAGCACCGGTGCGATTCTTTTCGCTAACAAGAACACTCGCTATCTCCGTCACCTTAATGTTGGTCCCGGGAATAACCAGTGTGGAGGGGTCAACGGTAACTAAATCAACGACATTATTAACGTCACTAAACGCCGCGATGGCGTTACCTTTGGACAAACCATCAATACTGCCATCCGCTAAATCGTCAGCGAGCGCAGCTAACATAGCTTCGCTATCTACGGTATTTGCTGCATTATTTTGCGTAGCGCTATCAGCAAGACTCTTAGCAACGGCGCTAACCGCTTCTATTGCCGTTCGATATTGCGCCGCCAACACCTGCTTCTCGACGCTATTCACACTATTATTAATTAGCGGTGCCGTTGAGTTAAGTGACACCGATGCACTCATACCAAAACCGAGCGCACTTGCAGTTTGGCGAGAAGCGACAGAAAAGGCCGAAAGAAACTCCTCTTCGCTCAACTGGCCATCTGTATTCCCGTTATAAACAGGCGTTGCTAAATCACCATTCTGTGCGGCCAAACGATAGGCGATGGTGGTTAATGGCGAGAGATAAACGTCGTCTAAACTAGCATCACTGACATTAATCACCGTCAACAAGCGCTTAATAATTGGCACTGTTCCGGTGGAAATATCAACGGTGTATTCGTCAGCCGATATCTCAAGTATCACCGCTCCACGGTGGCTAGCAGGAATACTCAGATCGGTTATAGCCGCACTATCATTTGTTGATCCGGAGCCCAACAGGGCACCCAATAAATCTATGCTATTTGCATCAAATGCGTAGGCATTAATACTCGCGTTCGCTAGAGGCCCCTTTACACCCGCGCCCCCAATGCTCGCTGCGGAACTCGCTGACGATCCACCGCCACCTCCACCACCGCAAGCACTTACTGCTGCAGAAATAAGGGCAATAGCAAACCCTTTCGCTCTAAAAAGAGCGAGTTGTTGTCGTAACATGAAACCCCCAATTAAGGTATGGCGTTAATTAGTTAGTACGATTTGATTGACAGCAACACTAAACACAGCAGTAGAAAATAGAAAATTTCGCTGACTGCGATAGCTATTACTTGCTTTTAATTATGTATTTCGCTAATGCACTCCATGGCAGAAATGTTCCCTAGCCCGCATTTAATAGCTAAGTAAAAAAATTTACAAGTAAGTTTTTTTATGAATCCTGCTCAAAAATCGCACAACCGCAAGCTAGCCCACGTGAATACTGGGGATCGCAACAGAAAATAATTTTCTAAATATTTAAATTCGCTAAGCCACTGATAAAATTAGGCTTCTAAGTATGCTTTGGGAGCTGCTATATTTATTAACACGCGGCATATGCTGCGAGTCTTGCGCAATATTTTAAGCAAGATGCTGAAAGGAATATCACCGCGCCAGACACCAATGCGCCATGATCTATAAAGGCAAACCGACCACCCCACACGTAAAGGCAGCGCGCCCCGCCAGGAATACTCAAACATTTTTAGGACTAGCATCGGGATTAGCCAATGAAAATAACACTGTATCTTTAGACTATATTGGGCTGCTACCAAAAATCACAAAGGCCACGTTAAATATAGCGCAGCGTGTATTTTTCGGCCCCAGAGAAAGCTTAGCTTTAATTTATCGCCGCAACCCGCCCCAAAACACCCCGCAGCCATTGCTGAGCGGGGTCATGGTCCAAGCGTGGATGCCAGGCGACAATTCGTGCTAACGCGTCGCCGACGGCCGATGCCGAGCACGATATCTCCGACGCCTGGCTACTCAGTGGCGCAGTGCGCTACGACAATTACGATGATTTCGGCGGAACCGCTTACTTCAAGCTGGCCAGCAGTTTTCGGGCAACCGACAGAGGGAGCTTGCGAGGTGCCGCAAGTACCGGTTTCCGAGCTCCGTCTATGCAGCAGCAGTATTTCAATAATATTAGCACCCAGTTTGTAACCGACGGTTCAGGAGGCCCAACCGCGCAGGAGCGGGACGCTTTCCGCAATGACAGCATCGTTGCCAAGGCCATTGGCATTCCAAAGCTGAAAGATGTGTCGGTTAACCTGAGCTTTGGGGTGGTACTGGAGCCAGTCGACGCCTTAAGCATCTCAAAATGACGGACACCGACTGGAATAAATTAATGCCCGTCTTATTATCAATAATCGCCGCCAAGAGCCGGTACGAGATTTTAAGCGGCCACAAAGCCTAAAAAAACAGAGGGAAGTCAAAAGCGAAATCAGAGAAGGACGTAATACGCACCAGACAAATGGCGCCTTAACATTCTTTAGGGCTAAGCACCGCACACGCCTGCAAGCCAGTGTTATGCCTTGGCCGCAGCAAATGCCCAGCCTCTTCTGACGAAGCCGTTAACCATTGATCAATATGCTCTACGTCAATTAACAACGGGGTGCGCGGGTGAACCCAGGCAATATCTGCTGCCGCAGCAGTGGTAATGATCGTAAAGGTATCAAGCTGTATTTCTGCCTGTTGCCACGTCTCCCAAAGCCCACCAAATAAAATCCCTTCGCCGTCACCCCTAGCTAATCGGTGACATTGCTTTTTGCCATCCAATACCGGCCATTCAAAATAGGCCGAGGCTGGAATAATACAACGCTGCGATCGGCGCCATGCATCGCGAAAAGTCGGCTTCTCAGTGAGTGTTTCAGCGCGGGCATTAAAGGTGGCGAACTTTAATTTTGCCTCTTTTGACCAGCGCGGAAGCAACGACCACTTACGCAGCGCATGGCCCTGCGCATCGAGGGTTACAGCCAAATCAGTGGGTCGGATATTTTTTCTGTCGATATCATTAGCTGGCCAATCAGCCAATATCGCGGCCCATTTATGCATCGCTATACCATGCTGTTCAAATGCGCCGCACATTCATTCACCTAGTCTTGCAATTAGATAGCGATATGAGTTGATGACCTAACTCACCCCCGTTGACGGAGATCACGTTAGGTCGCGTTAAGCTTAATTAAACAACACCTCACGGACATCATCAAAGTGCTCAGCAAAATAAACATCAACACCACTGCGCACATATGCCGGCAGCTCGTCGTAGTCACGGCGATTGTCCTCCGGAAGTATGATTTTTTTGATACCAATACGTTTTGCCGCAATTAGCTTTTCGCGAATCCCCCCCCACCGGCAGTACTTGACCGGTCAAGGTCAGTTCACCGGTCATAGCAAAGCCCGGTTTTGGCGCTTTATTTAGCGCTAGCGATAGCAGTGCGGAAGCCATAGTGACACCCGCGCTCGGGCCATCCTTGGGTGTCGCGCCCTCTGGCACATGAAGGTGAATCATTGACTCATTAAAAAATTTGGGGTCAGCGCCGAAACGCTCCAGATTAGACATAATATGACCGTAGGCAATTGTCGCCGACTCCTTCATCACGTCACCGAGCTGCCCCGTAAGCTGAAAGCTGCGACTCAAGGTATGGATACGCGAGCACTCGACTGCTAGCGTTGCCCCGCCCATTGAGGTCCACGCAAGGCCTGTCATTACACCAACGCCGCGCTGCCGCTTTTCTTTTTTGAAAATGGGTTTACCAAGTAATTTTTCAACGTCGTCGCGCCCAATGCTCAGTTTCTTAACGCCGTCTTCCAGCAAACTCACTGCGGCCTTGCGCACAATGCGGCCAAGCTGCTTTTCTAAGCCTCGCACTCCGGCTTCACGGGCGTAGCCATCAATGACATGGCGCAGTGCCGCAGCATTAATACTGAGCTGCTGCTTGCCTATGCCGTTGCGCTGCAGCAATCGTGGCCACAGATGTTTTTTGGCAATCGCTAATTTTTCCTCTCCCAAATAACCGGCAAGCCGAATCACTTCCATCCGATCTAACAAAGGACCGGGAATACTATCGAGCTGGTTGGCGGTACAAACGAACAATACTTTGGAGAGGTCAAAACGCAGATCAAGGTAGTGGTCAAGAAATTCGCTATTCTGCTCAGGGTCCAACACCTCCAACATGGCCGACGCTGGATCACCTTGAAACGAGGTACCGAGCTTGTCGATCTCGTCGAGCATAATAACGGGATTTGCGGTTTCAACGTCTTTTAATGCTTGCACCAGTTTACCCGGCATGGCGCCGATATAGGTGCGCCGATGCCCTTTGATCTCTGCTTCGTCGCGCATTCCGCCAAGGCTGAAGCGATAAAATTTACGCCCCAAGGCGTCGGCAATAGATCGGCCTATCGAGGTTTTCCCCACCCCCGGCGGGCCAACTAGCAAGACAATAGAACCAGCGACACTACCTTTAAATTTGCCCACCGCGAGAAATTCAATAATGCGGTCTTTAACATCATCGAGCCCGTGGTGATGTTCTGCTAAGACTTTGCGGGCGTGTTTGAGGTCAAGACGGTCGGAGGAGTATACCCCCCACGGCAATTGGCTAAGCCAGTCTAAATAATTACGGGTCACGGCGTATTCTGGGGAGCCGCTCTCGAGCACTTCCAACTTATTAATTTCGTCATCAACGCGTTTTTGTACCGCTGCGGGTAATGTCTTGCCCTTTAAATTTTTGCGGAACTGATCTGCGTCTGCAGACCGATCATCCTTTGAGATACCGAGCTCCCGCTGAATGACCTTAAGCTGTTCCTTCAAAAAGAACTTGCGCTGACTGTCGGTAATACTTTCGTTTACTTGCTTGCTAATACGGCCCTGCAGCTGCGCAACTTCACGCTCCTTGGCCAGCAACTGCAGCACCTTTTCCATACGACCTAGCAGCGGTATGGTCTCCATAATTTCTTGAAGATCATCGCCGCTAGCACTGCTGGTAATCGCCGCCGCAAAATCCACGAGGAGCGAAGGCTCATTGGGGCTAAAGCGGCTGAGGTACTGTTTCAATTCTTCGCTGTACAGCGGGTTAATCGCAAGTAGGTCTTTTATTGCCTTGATAATGGCCATGGCGTAGGCCTTAACTTCATCGGTATCGCGCTCGCCAATATTGTCTGGGTAGTCGACCTCAACTAAAAATGGTGGCTTATTACTCAGCCACCGCCGAATGCGGAAACGCTTCACACCTTGCACCACGATCTGCGCGGTACCTTTCTCTTGGTGAATCTGATGAATTCGGGCCGCGCAACCTACGGTCGGGAGTTTATCTGGTCGCCACTCATTAGCGTCGTCAAGCTCGCCGCAGTACAGCAGGCCCAGAGCTTGCTGCTGTTTATCAGTGACGCGCTTTACGGTTTCTCCCCACAAAGCAATATCTAATAAAATTGGTTGTACTTGCGCAGGAAAAAAAGGTCGTTTTAGAGCAGGAAGAAGGTATAAGGTAGAGGGCATGACACTGTCGGGAATCACCAAGCCGGTGCCGCGCTCATTGCCGCTCATCATTTCACCATCTAGTACGCTCTCATGATTCTTCTCTTCAGACATCAGACTGTTCCCAATTAGCCAATGACAATAACGCTGTATCTTTAAAAGATATTGGGCTGCTCTGCAAAAACTCAAGAGCATTTACCAGCACTGGCGTAACCCCCAAAAACCTACAATGAATCTAGCGCAAGGGCCACATTTCGGTTTTTTTGATGACTCGCTTTAACTTTCCCCAGCAACTCGGCCCAAAATGCCGCGCAGCCACTGATGGGCCGGATCGTGATCTACGCGCGGGTGCCAGGCGGCAATCACATCGAGGGCGGGCATTTCGGCCGCAATGTTTATTTCGCGCAGCTCACTTGTCATCATCGCCAACAATCGTCGAGGAATCATGGCTACCAATTCCCCCCCGGCCAAAAGGCGGGGAAGAATGCCGAAACTCGGGGAAGTAACCGCAATTTTTTCCATTAAAGGGGAATCAAGTAGGCCGCGGTAAAGCGGGCCTTCAAAAGCAAAACCGGTTGGTGACACAATGACCTGGTCGTAACGCAAAAACTGAGCAAGCGACACCGATTTTGATTTAAGCGGATGGTCGCGGCTAACGACACCAACGTAGTTATCTCGAAATAGCCGTCGACTACAAAAATCAGCTGCCAGCTCCTCTGGAAAGGTCAACACCATATCGAGATCGCCCCGCCGCATCCTCTTCGTTGCTGCTTCTGCGCTCAGGTCGTAAATCGCGATCTTCACCCTGGGCGATAATTCACGAACCGCCATTATCAAAGGTGCTAGCAAGGCAATTTGCAAGTAGTCGTTAGCCGATACCGAAAAGGTAAACTCAGCCTGATCAGGCCTAAACTCCGGCGGTTTGATTAAGGTTTGCGCGTCATTGAGCAAACGCTTTATCGATGGCCGCAGCGCCTCGGCGCGCGCCGTTGGAATAAGCCCGCGCTGGGCACGGATAAACAAGGGGTCGTCAAATAACTCCCGCAGTTTTTGCAAGGTATAGCTGACACTGGGCTGGGTCACATGCAGGCGCTTTGCCGCGAGAGAAACACTGCATTCGTCCAGCAGCACATCCAGCACCTTTAGTAGATTGAGGTCGGCCCTCGATATATCAGTCATATTTATATCTTTTATAAAAACTCACAATTTGTCTTATACCAAAAGCCACCCTATATTTCATCTAAATTGCGCCCCTGCCAAATACGCTGAGACCAGAGCATGACAACACGAACCGAACACGCGTCGATTTGCAGAATGTGCCACGCGGCCTGTCCCATCACCGTCGAAATGGAAGACGGCAAGCCAACAAAGGTCACCGGCAACAAGGCCAGCCCAACATACCACGCCTTCTGTTGCAGTCGCGGCCAAGCCTCGGTTGAGCATATTAACCACCCAGATCGGCTTCTCAGCTCAATGAAACGCCAAGCTGACGGCAGCTTCGCGCCCATCGGGATTGAGCAGGCAATGGATGAAATCGCTGACAAAATAAAAGCACTCATCGATGCCAATGGCCCCAGATCATTAGCGGCCTATTTTGGCACTTACTCAGGCCCCTACCCTGCCGCGCCACCGATGCTGGGGTCGCTGGTTGCCTCGCTGGGCTCGCCGATGATTTTCGCCAGCGCCACCATAGACCAACCGGGCAAAGACATCGCCAACGCCATGCTAGGGCAATGGAAAGCGGGACCTCAGGCCTTTGCCGACGCTGACGTATGGCTGATGCTTGGTGGCAACCCCTTAGTGTCAATTGCTGGCGGCATTCCCAGTCAAAACCCCGCGAGACGCCTAACCGACAAATTAAAAGACGGCATGAAGCTTATTGTTATTGACCCTCGGCGCAGCGAAACGGCGGCAAGAGCTCACATTCATTTGCGGCCAACCCCCGGCGAAGATAGTAGTCTGCTGGCAGCAATGCTCCACGTTATTATCAACGAGGCACTTTATGACGAGGCGTTTGTCGCCGATAACGTGGCCGGTTTTGCCGATCTGGCCGCCACCGTTGAAGCCTTTTCTCCGGCCTTTGCCGCAGCAAGAGCCGACGTACCCGAACAGCAAATTATCGACGCCGCGCGCTTGTTCGCCACTGCCAAACGCGGCGTAGCGACTGGCTTGACGGGCGCCAATATGTCCGGTCACAGCTCCCTCGTCGAATATTTAATGTTATGCATGAATACCCTGTGCGGCCGATTTGTTCGCGCAGGCGAAGCCGTCGCCAACCCCGGCGTATTGCTGCCTAGAGCCACCCCGGTAGCCGAAGCGGTAGCGCCAGCTGTTTACGCAAACCTTGGAGAGAAGCTGCGAGTACGCGGTTTGGCCCAAAGCGCCAGCGGCATGCCCACCGCCGCACTGGCCGACGAAATTCTGCTGGAAGGCGAAGGCCAAGTAAAAGCCCTAATTATTAATGGCGGCAACCCGGTTGCCGCGTGGCCAGACCAAGAAAAAACCATTGCCGCAATGAAGGCGCTGGAATTGCTCGTCCACGTCGACATTAAAATGTCAGCAACGGCGAAACTAGCTGACTATATTATCGCCCCCAAGGTGAGCTTTGAGGTGCCAACGATGTCACTAGCAGTTGAGCAGCTCGAAAACTTCTCTTACCACTGGGGTTTGTGCGAGCCCTTCGGGATGTACGCTCCAGCGCTTGTAGAGCCACCCGCAGGCTCCGATTTAATCGAGGAGTGGGAGTTTTACTACGGCCTCGCCCAGCGCCTCGGTATAGGCTTGTTTGCCTACTCGCTTCAATCCAAAACCGCGACTACCCGGGAAGATCGCGACTTTGTCATGTTCGATATGGTCAACAAACCGACCACTGACGAAATCTTTGAAATACTTTGCAATCGCTCACGTATTTCGCTCACAGAGGTCAAGCAACATCCTAACGGCGCACTCTTTCCCGAAGCGATTATTGCACAAGCCAAAAACGAAGATTGCGACGCGCGCTTAGACGTCGGAAACACCGACATGATGGCCGAGCTGGCCACCGTGCAACAGGAAACAACAGCTTTGGCGGACTACCCGTACAAGCTCGTGTGCCGCCGCATGAAGAATGCCTACAACTCGTCGCTGCGGGATTTGCCAAAGCTTGTTAAAACCAAACGCCCTTACAATCCTGCATTTATGCACCCCGATGACCTCGCCGAACTAGGTGTCAGCGAGGGCGAAAATATTGTAATAACGTCTATTCATGGTGAAATTATCGGCATAGCCAATGCAGACAAAACCCTTAAGCGCGGCATATTATCAATGGCCCACGCCTTTGGCGATGTAGAGCAGGACGACCGTAACGGTAGTTTATTTTCCAACGGCAGCAGCACCTCAAGGCTGGTCAGTACCAACGACAGTTATGACCGCTTCTCAGGTATGCCAAGAATGAGCGCTCTGCCGATTAAAATATGTAAACACTAATTTTATTAAAAACAATAATACTTTTATTACGGGGAAAAAATTAGTATTTGGCAATTAACTAATAAATTTATAATGTGAAAATCAAATTAGCCGCGTGCAAGCAGCCAGCGTCAATACCGCAGCGATGCGACGTAATCACTAACTGGCGAATTATGGAATCCCTTCATGATTACACCCGACGAAGCGGAAATCGTTTTCGACTACGGTATGTCGCTGCCGAATTCCTGCCCTTTCAGGGATTGAATTACAATAGGGTATGTCTTCGCCACGAAACCCACGCAATTTTTTGTATTGAAACACTCAAACTATCTAATAGAATGAGTAATTTCCGCCACCAATCCAAAGCAATGCCAACCCCGTGCGTATCTTGCGGGGTTCGCTGACTCAATAGCTGCGAATGGGATTTCATTATTGGCAATCATTCACCTTCTCCTTTGGCCTGCACCATGTAAAAATATGTGTCATTAGTTGGTAATAAGCGAACGTAATCGTATAGTTTTCAACCCAACCAATAATCGTTCTTTCGAACTAGTTAGCTTGAATACCAAAAAACAAACGGAGTTGTAGATGAATCAAACAGCCGAGCTTCTATACGAAGGCTTGATTGATGACACGAAATGGAATTTGTTCATCGACGAACTGAACCGTGAGTTAGGCGCCGATTGCGGCTGCATAATTTCCTCAAGCCGCGATGGCATGCAACCTGAACTCGCGGTTATGCGCGGTGGCTGCGAAAAGAATATTTCTCAGTACGCCAGCAAACTTTATTTAATGGACCCGTTCGTAAATCTTAAAAACCTTACTCCTTACTCAATCGATGAGCTCATTAGTGAAAAACTCTGGGAGCAGAGTGATTTCTACCAATTGGTCGTCGCCGACAGTGGTCTACATCATTTCCTTGGCATGGACATCGCTATTGACGAGCAGATTATCACTCGAATTAGATTTGGTAGAGCCAGAGCGCGCGGCCGCTTTAAAACACAGGACAAGGAGTTACTCGCTAGCTTCGGCACGCATATCAAGCGAGTCGCAAGTATTCATCGAAAAATGGGCGATAACGAGGCTGAAACGGCGTTCTATAGGAAGCATTTAGAAAGATTAGCAATAGGGTGCCTATCCGTAGATTCCAATATGAATATTGACGGTATAAATGAGTCCGCACTAAATATTATTAATAGAAACCGCTTACTTAGCATTAAGAATAATAAATTTTTGATAGCAGACGCTACATTCAGTAATTCACTAAGTAAATCCATCGCGGAGGTCAGCAAAAATTTACTGAACTGCAATACTTCACTAAAGAATGCCGTCAGTTATTCGCCGCCATGCAATTCAGATAAAGTAACTATCACGGTACAAGCAAAATATGGCACCCACACACAGCGGTCCTTTAACAGACCGATGTATTTACTATCTATTTATGACCACAACAAGCCAGCAACCATTTCAACAGAGGCACTGCGAAACCTGTATAGCCTAACTAAACAAGAAAGCATTATGTGTATGCACCTCGCAAACAACCTTTCAATTGACGAAACGGCTGAAATACTGGGTATTAAACGAAACACGGCCAAAGCACACTTAAGAGCTATCTTCATAAAAATGGGAGTTTCTCGCCAGTCCCAATTGGTTTCCCTCGTATTAAAAAACGGCCCGATTAACGATTAGCATTTAGATATAACCCAAAGGAACTAGTTCACCCGCTCGATTTAAATCCCCGGCCATCCATGGATAATCAAGTTAAACATGATTATTTTAAGGGGCGACAAGGTATGGCAAAGACAAAAGACTACGGACTCGGTCCTTCAACATTCCCAAGAGGTTGGTTTGTTATTGCAGAATCATCCGAGCTTACGGATACACCTGTACCCTTAACATTCTTCGACCTCGACCTCGCTCTTTATCGCGGAAAGTCAGGAAAACCAATATTAATAGACGCTTATTGCCCACATATGGGTACTCATCTCGCTGCTAGCGACACAACAGTCCTCGCGCAAAAAAAGCTCCAAATCGAAGGCGACTCAATACGCTGCCCGTATCACGGATGGCGGTTTAACAGTGATGGACTGTGCGATCACATCCCGTACTATGACGGGCCAATGCCGCGCTCTGCCATTTTAACGTCCTATGAAGTTAGGGAGGTTATGGGCTGCATTATGATTTGGTTTGACGAAGAAGGTGGCGAACCAGACTACGAGCCACCCTTTATTGATGAGTGGAATGACCCACAATGGGTGAAGTGGCAACTAGATCACTGCGGAGAAATAGACGTCCACCCTCAAGAGGTTATGGATAATATTGCGGACATTCGCCATCTAGAGCCAACACACGGTGCTACATGTGTTTATTACGAAAACGAAATAGATGGATACCTTTGTATCCAGCGGCAAGGAGGCTTCCATGAGGATTACGGTACACTGCTCGAAACAGAAACGTGGTATACCGGCCCAGGAATTTTAATTTCCCGGCAAATAATGAACGGCATTACTAGCTATGAGTTTATTGCACATACTCCAGTTCACGATGGTTGTCTCAAAGTTTGGCATGGCGTACTTAGCAAAGGAAATAATACACCACCAAATCAAGAAGACAGAAAAAGTGCAGCGATCTCTCAGCAAATGGCAATGGATAGTCTCGCCGCGGATTTTAGCGTATGGACGAATAAGCGAGCAGCTACTCGTATTATCCAATTAAACAACGATGGCCCATTTGGTAGCTGCAGAAAATGGTACTCCCAATTCTATATATCGAGGACAGAAGCAAAAAACATACTGGATAAAATTAATGGGGTACATACCGTTAGCAATTTCCCAACACCATTTGAGTACAAACACAGCTGAACAAGAACATTGCCAAGCTCATCGTACGCACAATACATTTTCAATTAGCCACTCATTAGTAACACTACTAACGAGTGGCTTTAAGAAAAGGTCGGCAACTTAAGGGAAGTTGCTAGCTCGCCGCTAGCGCCATTATGTTAGCGGTTCAGTATTTCATCTTTAACGCTGTTGGCTATCTTAGCGACTTCGCCAATATCACTGGCAGCGACACCAAGCTCTTCTAGAGTGAGCGCCAAGTTTTCGACGACGGCATTAAAATGTTCGTCGTTCAATCCCAAATGAAGATGTGCCTTCCGCATGTCTAGGCCTGAGTATTCGCTCGGCCCGCCAAATGCCATTGTTAAGAATTTTTTCTGTTTATTCGCTTGGGCGAACATATCAAGATTGTCGAAATAGCCCGCTATTCGATCATCCGCAATAACTTTTTCATAAAACACATCTACCGCTTTATCTACTGCAGGCTCGCCGCCTATCCGCTCATACAATGTGGTCACTGAGCCACTCCTCTACTAGAAAAATAAAGATGCATTTTTAATGCATCTTTTAAAGGTGTAGAATACATGCACATTTGATTCGCGTAAACCCCCTCGGACTCACAATTACATGCAGCTCACCAAGCAAACTGATTTTGCCTTTAGAATTCTGCTCTATCTCGGCCAGCTACCCGAGGGTGAGCTCGCCAATATTAAGGTGATATGCGCGTTCTACGGCATCTCTCAAAACCACATAGCCAAGGTCGTTGTAAAATTAACCAAACTTGGCTATCTAAGCTCGGTACGAGGTCATGGCGGCGGTATTCGCTTAGCGATCTCACCAAGTGCAATTAATCTAGCAAACGTCATTACCGATTTTGAAACCACGCTAAAGCCTGTCAATTGCGATAGCCCACCCTGCAAGATCACCTCCAGCTGCCAACTGAAGGGCCTGCTCTTTGAAGCAACAAATGCCTTTATGGCTACCATGCGTCAACGCACTCTCGCAGATCTGCTTCCAGACGCAGCGACAAGCAATGAGAATCTCGCCGTGGAAATCAAATAATGGGACTACAGCAATTTATTGGTATTCAAGCGCGCTCGTCAGTAGATGAAAAAATCATTGCCAGCATTGGCGCAATACTCAGCATTTGCGCCGTGTTTTTTGTAAGCGACTGGCTGACAAACGGCACACTGGCGATGACCTTGCTCCCCTCTATGGGTGCATCTGCGGTTTTATTGCTGGCGGTCCCCCACGGTACTCTGTCGCAACCCTGGCCCCTGTTTGGCGGCCACGTATTGTCTGCCGGCGCTGGCGTTGTTTGCGCACTCACCATAAACAATATCTATCTTGCCGCCGGTTGTTCGGTAGGGCTTGCCATATTAACTATGCACGTTTTGCGGTGCATTCACCCACCAGGTGGTGCCACGGCGCTCGTTGCTGTTGTTGGTGGTGACGCAATTCATAATTTGGGCTTCAGTTTTTTATTATTCCCAACCTTAATCAATTGCATCATCATTTTTTCATTCTCAATTATTTTTAATAATTTATTTCATTGGCGCCGCTATCCATCTAGCCTTATGAAATATGACAAATCCATGTACAGCCCAGAAACCTCAAACATTCATGTTCGTCATATCCAGCTCGCCATGGAATCACTAGACGAAGTCATTGATATTGCGCCAGAACAAATAAAATACATTATCGACAAAGCCGATGAATTAATGCTCAGTGAATCCCAAGCAAGTTTTAATATTGTTATCGGCGGGCTTTACACCAATGGCGCAGCGGGGCAAGCGTGGTCGGTACGGAGGGTTATCGACATTTCCAACCACAGCAACCCTGCTAAAAAAATGATTATGTACAAAACCGTCGACGGTGCAGGCAAGGGGAAAAATGGCAGTGGTCTATTATATGAATTTAAAGATTGGGCCAAAGAAGTAATGAAGCCTGTCAAAAAAGGTCCTGCGCCTCAAGATAAACACCTTAGCGGCCCACCGCGTTAGCGGTCGAACATCGACGGCCGCAAGTTTGATCTGCGCTTTATCTGGCAAGCTGCTTCTTAGTGAATTGAATACCCTGTTGTTCGGCGCCGCCAGCCAAAACATAAGTAGCAACGTGACCAAGAAATTTGACGGTATGGCTTTCCACTGGCACACCTTTCGCGGCGAGCTCAGCAGCCATTAGTTTCATTTGTTCTATTTCTACCAATTTATCCCACTCGCCATGGTATAAAAATACCGGCGGCGAGTTGCTAACAACGTGGTTAACAGGCGACGCATTTTGCCACGCCGTTTTAGCCTCGCTCATGGGTTTGCCAATGAGCTTAAATACCAACGGCGAATTTGGCCACTTGGTCAGATCAGCTGGGGTTCCACCAGCAACGATACTACTTAAGTAAGGCGGTTGCTGCCTGTCGAGGCCAGCCATCAGAATAAGATGAGCACCCGCCGAATAGCCCCAACCAGAAATTTGCTGTGGGTTTATTTGGTATTTTCCAGCATTGGCATAGAGCCACTCCAGCGCCGCAGAAACATCATTAACTTGGGCGGGATGGCGATCATCCGGCGCTAAGCGATAAGTGATGTTAAATACCACAAAACCCGCGTTTGCGAGCTTCTTACTCACTCCTTCCATATCGCCGCTACGGTTAGCCCAGCCGCCGCCGTGCACCACAACGACGGCGGGCTTTAAGCCTGGCGAGCGAGGGATATAAAGATCGCCGCCTAGCTGCTGCGTGTCTATCGTTTTGTATATTACATTCTGCTGGTAGGCGTACTCACTACCGCCCTTTATTTTGCTACCCGCACACGCGGCAACAAAAAGTGCCGCAATGCTGAAGATAAACAATTTCATAAATAACACTCGCCGTTGATGTTTGACCCGCTCTGCTACGCCCCTAAATTTAGGTGGCGTAAATTCTCTCGGACATTGTACGCTTTAAGCGTCGTAGTGGATGTTTTCTGCTGCTGCGCCAATGAAAAATTGCGATGCAGACTTGCCGTAAACATGCTAGCTTACGGCAACGTATTTTTGTCATTTTCATCCGCTGCACAGGAGTGGTGATATGAAAACCCACGTGACCGAAATTGCACCGAATACCTTTCGAATCTCTACCTTTCACCCCGAATTTGGCATCCAGTTCAACCAGTTTCTCATTCGTGACGAGCAGCCCTTGCTAATCCACACCGGCTTTAAAAACATGCTGGATTACACCCTATCCGGTATTCGCCGCATTATCGATCCGGCTCAATTACGCTGGATTGGCTTTAGTCATTTCGAGGCCGATGAGTGTGGCGCCTTGAACGGGCTTTTGGCCCTAGCACCCAACGCGCAAGCAATCTGCAGTCAAGTGGCCGCCATGGTCAATCTCAGCGATTTCGCCTGCCGAGAGGCGCGCGGACTTGCCGACAACGAAGCTATCAATATCGGCCGCCACCAGATTCGATTTTTAGCCTCCCCCCATGTACCTCATGGCTGGGATGCAGGCTTATTTTTTGATGAGACGGAAAAGACACTATTCTGCTCAGACCTTTTTTTCCACGGCGGCGACCCAGAACCACTGATGGACGGCGATATTAGCGCGCGTGCAGAAGCGGCAATACGCGAAGGTCTATTAGGCCCGCTGGCGCACGACATGCCGTTTACACCATACACAATCAGCACACTACAGCGCTTAGCGAATCTGGAGCCATACACCCTTGCGACCATGCATGGCTCAAGCTTTCAAGGTGACAGTAAGCAAGCCATCCTAGCGCTGGCATCCATCGTCGCCAATTTACTGTCGTAACCATGCCAAATGTCATAAAGCCTGCGCACTTCACTAGGAGTAAGTACTTAGCCTGCAATGCGCCAAAACGAGCAGATTACCGAGCAAACTCCCGGTAAAGTGCTAGGCTTACTGTTGCTGACATTCATCACCGCTAATGTCTAGCACCACCACCGGCTCAAAACACTGCCAACTATACGCCGGTGCTTCCTGTACCAATTGCGATCAGAATCACAAATCACCAGATCCGATATTTTTTATTGTCAAAAACCGCCATTGATGATTTGCCCAAACTGCGGACTGACCCAAAGTTTACGAATAAAATAGTGATTCGGCGTTTGAATTAACCGACGAGTTAAAAACCACTGGCTATGTTGAAAAACCGATTGTTGGCCGCTGCGGCGCTAACATCGCGCTATTCGATCGAGACCAGCAATTACTTGAAGCAACCAGCGGCGGCTTTGCCCAGCAGGAAAAAATATATCAACAGTTTTACCCCCTGCCAAAAGTCGACAAGTATTACACGCAGGTTTGCACTTTTACGGCATCTGGGGTGTATGCCGGTAGCTGCGTACGGGTAGACACGTCCATGGTAATCAATAAAAACAGCGACTGTATGCCGCTGCGTTATATTAGTGACAAGGCCTTTCTCAATGATGGCTAAGCCGCCGCCCCAATGGCATTGAATGGCCTCGGCGCCGGGTTTACGCCCCTATTTAAAATCTTCCGCACTGTGACGTTCTGCCATTTGTTTGTCTTCATCGCCCCACAGGCGATTTACCCGGCGGCCACGCTGTACGGCGGGGCGCTCGGCGATAAGATTCGCCCAGCGTAAAACATGGGTATACGAGGCCACATCAAGAAACTCCGCAGCCTCATACAAATAGCCCTGCACCAGTGCGCCGTACCACGGGTAAGCCCCCATATCGGCAATGGTGTAGTTGTCGCCACACAAGAAAGTATTTGCGGCAAGATGCTTATCTAAAACATCTAACTGACGCTTAACTTCCATTGCGTAACGGTCGATGGGGTACTGGTATTTCTCTGGTGCATAAGCGTAAAAATGACCAAAGCCGCCACCTAAAAATGGCGCACTGCCCATATGCCACATTAGCCACGATTGGCAGGCGGCGCGCTCGGCCGCTTCCTTAGGATAAAAAGCGTCATATTTTTCAGCCAAGTACAATAAAATCGCGCCCGATTCAAAAACTCGGATTGGCGGGCTTACACTGCGATCCATTAACGCCGGTATTTTCGAGTTCGGGTTAATATCAACAAAGTCACTACCGAACTGGTCGCCGTCAGAAATCATAATTGAGTAGGCATCGTATTCCGCGTCGCTAATACCCAACTCAAGCAACTCCTCGAGCATGATCGTCACCTTCACGCCATTGGGTGTAGCCAGAGAATAAAGCTGTAAACCATGCTCGCCGACTGGCAGCACCTTGTCATGGGTAGCGCCAGAAATTGGCCGATTAATATTACTAAAACGGCCGCCACTCTGATTCTCCCACTTCCAAACGGCAGGTGGGGTATATATTGTCGACTCTGACATTTTCTTCGGCTCCCATTGCATTGTTTAAGTCTAAACTCCCATTCAGCATAGTACAGCGCTGCAAAGCAAGAAGACAATTAGCCGCAGTTACTCCCCAGCAATACTGCTATCGCGCCCCATTACTGCCCGAAAAGTTTAATACAACCGTATTCAGCCCTAGTGTGTAAACTGCGACCATGGTATAAAAATAACTACCTAAAATAAGAGACGTACTATGTCGGTTACTTCTAGCGCGAACAAAATCAGTCGCCGTATATTTAGAGCGCCCGAGTTATCCCCAGCCGCGACCAGCCCCCTCACTATAGACCCGGCAGAGCAGGCCGCAGATGGAGTCGACGTGGAAGCTATTTGGGCCAGCGCAGAAGCCTTCCATTCGAGCGGCATGCACCCCATGGTAAGCATGTGCCTGCGCCACAAAGGTAAAACCGTGCTGCATCGCAGCATCGGACAGGCCCGGGGCGTGAACGGGGCCGACGCCGTCGGCGCTCAATTAGATACGCCGGTATGTTTATTCTCTGCGTCCAAAGTCGTAAGCGCGGTCTTAATCCATAAGCTTGCCGAAGATGGCTTACTCGACCTGCTAAATCCGGTGAGCTATTACATTCCCGCCTTCGCCCAAAACGGCAAGGCCGGTATCTCGATATACCAGCTATTAGCACATCGCGCGGGCGTACCTGGAGTCCCGCCGGGAACACCACCGAGCGTGCTGTTTGATCACCAAGAATCACTGCGCCTAATATGCGAGCAACCGCCACTCGACATCGACGGCCGTATACTTGCCTACCACGCGATTACAGGTGGCATTATTGCCACTGAACTGGTCAGGGTCTGCACTGGCCTGAATATGAACGAATACCTCGACCAAGTTATTCGCAAACCGATGGGTTTTAAATCCTTCACCTTCGGCATGCCCAAAAGTAGTCGCGGCACCGAGGCGCACAACTACAGCAGCGGCTTAGCTAATATTTCCCTTGTCGGTAAGCATCTAGAAAAAATACTTGGCGCCGATGTCGATACCGTCGTAGCGCTTTCGAATACCGACGATTTTCTTGGCGCCATTATTCCGTCTGGAAATTTATACGCAAACGCCGACGAAGCCTGTCAGTTTTTTCAAATGTTACTTCAACAGGGACAATGGCAAGGCAAGCAAATACTGTCACCACTGTCGGTATACCGCTTAACCGCAGAGGCATCCCGTCCTCAGCATGATCGCTCGCTAATTATTCCCATGCGCTACAGCGCAGGTGCCATGTTAGGTGGCCGCGTAATGGGGCTGTATGGCCGCAATACACCTTACGCCTTTGGCCATTTAGGTTTTTCTAATATATTGTGCTGGGCAGACCCACAGCGCGACATTTCCGTAGCGGTACTCAATAATGGCAAACCAGTCATTGGCAGCCATATGTTTAGCCTACTCGGATTAATGGAAAATATTCGCAAAAATTTCCCCCAGAAAGACGATATGTCTGCATGGAGCGGCAATTTTGGCCAACACGAACATTAAGTAATCGCAGGGGCAAAACGTGAACAGTTACATAGGCTGTCCACGTTTTCTACGCCACTACAGCCAAATTCTATGGCGATACCATTTTTGGCGCTCGCCAAAAATTTTGATGTATCGCCAGCGCGACGAGTATCAAACCGGCCCCCGCCATCATTAGCAGCGATACTGACTCGTCGGCGACGAGCACGCCGATCGCCATCGCTAAAATCGGTGTAATAAACGGGATAAGTGAAACCGTTTCCACCGCCAAATTTTTAAGCAGCGAATAATAAGCAACAAACCCCACCAAAGACCCAAACAGCGACAAATACAGCAAAGACCCCAGAGAGGTTGAACTCAGGCTAAGAGGCTCAATGCCGAACCAAAAAATCCAGCTCAGCGCCATCCCCGGCAAGGCAAAGGCCATGGCGCCCAGCGCTTGTTCAGTAGGCTCTACGGCCATTTGGGCATTGAGTTTTTTCACCCACAAGGCGCTAACTGAGAACAAGCAATTCGATACCAGCATTAAACTAATACCCAAATAGCTACCGGCAGTTACAGTTGCCTTATCAAAAAAGATACATGCCAAGCCGCCCAGCGCTAAACCAATGCCCAGCAATTTTCGCGGCTGCAGCATATTTTCGCCGAGAATTGGCTTGGCCAATACCGCTGTAAAAAACGGCGTTAGGCCAAACAGCAAGGCAATTAAGCCCGACGAAATACTCTGCGCCGCGATGTATACCAATGCCATATTGGGGAATAAGCTAATCGACGCTGCAGCATAAAGTTTCCAGTGGCGACGAATAGCCAATCCGGCATAACCGCCAATAGTACAAATGAGACTGCCCACCATAAATGCCAAAGCAATACGCAGCGTCAGCCCCGCTATCGGGGTAAGGGAATCGCCGCCCAATTTAATCGCCAGCGGCGTCGTTGCCCAAATGGCAATAACCAGTAAATAGGTGAAACGTACAAGCATTGTGCTGTCCTTGCATACTTGCCGTAGATTTCTGCTGGGCCTAAAACGACAAAGGCCGCAGCGGAATGTCTGCGGCCTTTGAATAATGTTGTTTTAAATCGGTTTACATCATTGCTCGGCCACACCCCAACGCGCCCAGCGCACAACTAATTTGTGCTGGACCGAGGCAAACATGGCGGGACAAATGAAAGGCATTAAATTTGAACTCGTAATAAGAATGCGCGTGCCAAATTATATTAAAAGAAAAACATTAAGCGAGGCAAGTCATATTTAGCAATGGCGAGCTTTGCCCGCATCGCGACTATACAGACTTTTTCTTGGTCTTTGCGCGGCTGCCTACCCGGCTGTTTTTCTTGTCTGCTTTGGTACTCGCCGCAGTGTCCAACTGCTCTACCCAAAACAAGGTATCAAGATACGCCACGTAGCGATTTAAATAATGCGGAGAGATGTCGCGCATTATGCTCAGGGCTTTAATTGCCAGCATTTGCGGATTAAGTGGGCCAGGGCTTTCCGGCCCTTCCGCTATGGCGAGTTCAACACGCTTTTCTGCCGCGCGGCGCTGCTGATGCACTCGCAAACTTTGACTGGATTTTAAGGGCTTAACCGCGACATCGACATTATCTGAAGACGGCTCAGCGGCCGCTTCGTTGCCGAGTGAGGACGCAAATAATGCGCCCTGTAGCAGCTCACCCTCTTGATCTTGCAGTTGTTGTTCAAAATCACTCGCACCCACAGTCGGGCGGGTTTGGCTAGCGTCCAGCGCTCGGCGCAACGCCGCTAAAGACGCGACAGTGGCGGTGCCTGGGCGCGATTTAATTGCTTTATTATCGGCTCGGTTTGCGCCGCGGCTAGCCAAGTAATCGGCTAAAGAAGCTGCACTTTTTTCAGTAAGTCGCTGCCCCAGCGGCTGCCGCGAACCGTGTGCACGCAATGCCAACGCTTCAATGTAACGAAAGCGTACCGGGTCAAATTGGTCGGCTCCCGCCGTCCGCAGTTCACTGATTTTATGGATGAGCGCGTCGCTATTCATGGCGTGTTCACGGCCCTGAGCTGAGGGCGGCTTTGTCGCCAGAAACCCGTGGCACTGGTGCCATTTCCACTCGCCGGTTTTGCGAACGGCTCTCACTGTCGGCATTCGCCACCACCGGCTGCTGGGCGCCAAACGCCGCCGCAAACACCATACTCGGTGGCATGCCCTCTTCGATTAAAGCGCGAGTTACCGTCAAGGCACGCTGCGCAGACAGCTCCCAGTTATCGCTAAAGTGCAGATTTCCCTGCTGAATTGGCAGATCGTCAGTAAAGCCGCTGACCATTAATAACTGCTCACTGTCGGTCAAATACACTTGCAGCGGCGCCCGCAAAGTATGGAGCAGCGCCCGCCCGTCCTCTTGCAGTTCAGCCGAGTTTAAAGAAAACAACACACTGCCGCTGATACCAATGCGGCCATCGCGCAAGGTCACTCGCCCGGTCGCCAAGGGGTCGGCAAGGGCCGCCTCCAAGGCCTGACGACGCTGCTCGGCCACTTCGCGCTTTTGGATTTCCTGCTCTAGGGTTTGCGATAATTCCAGCTGAAAACCCAAGGTCCACACCAGCAGGAGAACAAACACCCCAACAAGGCCGGTCATTAAGTCGCCAAAGATCGCCCAGATCGGCGGTTCTTGATCTAAGCCGTCGTCCAGCTCTGAAATACTCACGCCTGCTCACCCGCTTGGGCAACCGCCTTGCCACTGAGCTGCTGTAACTGACTGATAATATCTTGCTGAGACAACATATTGTGGTCGATAATTTCCCGCGCCTGAGCAACGTAATAGGCCATTTGCTCATCACTGCGCTCGGTGCTACTGCTCAGGGCTGATTCAATCGAGGCCATGGTGCCAATAAGGCTATTATTAGACTCACTAAACAAGGCCACCGCCGTGCTAAACGCCTCGCCTAAGCTGGCCAACTCAGCACTACTGCCCTCAAAGTGATTGATAATTTCAGCGAGTTTACCGGTTTCATCACTCACTTTATCAGTAAAGCGACTGCCGATATTGTCGAGTAATTCGGCGGAATTTTTCAAAATATTTTCGGCGGCTTCGCGCTGACCTGCCGCAGAAGCGTGTAACGACTCAGACAGGCTGTTGAGCTGCAGCAGTAATTCGCTGCGCTCTTTCAGCAAGCTATTGTCGCGTTCAATATTGTCGCTCATTTCCGCTCGCAATTTCGTCATGAGCTCGGCGGCAATTCGCGGGGTTTCCGACGCCGATTCAATCAATCTAGCCATCGGCTCTTCTAAGGCATTGGCCAAGATCGCCAAGTGCTGGGCTACCGCCCCTTGTAATTCTGCCAAGCGCGCAACGGCCGCCTCGCCGCGACGCTCTTCAACATCCCGAAGGCTGCCCAGCTCAGTCTTCAGAGTATTAGCCAGCTCAGCCATACGCTGCTGATAGTCTTTCAACCATTTGTCTTCGCTGGCGATACGAGCTTGAGTGAGCTGCTCGGAGGTCTTAACTAGGTCGCGGAACTCCGCCACCACTTCTTGAGAACCGCTGTGTGCATTACTCGCCAACTGCGCTGCACTGTCGCGCAATAAGTCGGCGCTGTGATTAAACACGGCTGACCAGTTTTCTAACCGCGCCTGCTCAGCCGCCTGCTGCCGCGCCAAGCCGTCACTGCTCACCTGATTAAAGGTATCTAATAGCGAACTGGTCGCTGTACTAAACTGCGTGTTAAACGCACCGAGACCATCATCGATCTTCGCAAGCAAGCGCTCGCTGCTGGCTTGCTGATCGGCTATGCCCTGCTGCCAGGCAGTATTAAGCTCCTCCGCTGTTTTAACAAACCTGCCGCCCAAACCGTCTAAATGTGCTTCGGCGCTCGCACTGAGCTGCCGCTGGGTCTGCTGTAACTCGCGACTAATATCCTGCGCAAACGCCTGCACCACCGGAGCGATATTCTCACCCGCCAAGCGTCCGCTGTCAGCTAAGCTTTGCTTTAAGGAATTGTCTACTGACTGCGCCAACTCGCGGTACTGGGCTTGCGCAGCGGCGTGAAATTGTTGCTGTCCCGCGATGAGCTTATTACCTAAGTCGTCGCTCATTTGGCCGAGCCGACTTGCCAATTCGCTAAGCTGCTGAGCAACCTCCGGCAGGGCTGCCGCTTGCTGCTGCATCGCGGTATAGCTTTTACTGCGCTGATGACTCAGGGAGTAATGTTTAAACACCGAACGCATCCGACTATCGAGCTGTCGCGACACCTGCAGTCGCTCGCGCCGACTCAGCGTCGAAATAAAGCCCAGCATCGCCGAGGCGCTAACCCCGGCAACCGACGTAGCAAAGGCCATACCCAAGCCCTTGATTGGCGCCGCTAAGCCAGTGCGAATAGCTTCGAGCTCGGTGGTGCCCTCCAGCGCTAACACCGCACCTTTCAAGGTATCGACCATACCAATAAAGGTGCCCAACAAACCCAGCATCACCAGCAAGCCGATCAAATATGGCGTCAGCACTGGGGCGGGCAAGCCAACATACTCACCCTGAATCCGCTGACCAACCGCATTGCGCAACACCGCCGGCACATTGGCCAACCATTTATCTAAGTCATCAATCGCGTCGCCCGCCGCGCTCAACGAGGCATCTAGGGCACAGCTTGCCTGCTGATAGCGCACTAGCTCGGCAAAACCGACCGTATAGGCAAAGGCAATTAATAGGGTGACACCCAGCGCTAATAAATTGCTACCAACAAACGCAGATGCCATCCACAGAACTATAATTGCGCCTAAAACAAAGGCGACTATCGACAGAGTTCTCGTCATTTTTGTGTTTCTACCTCTACTTCTAGTGCTTCCAGCAGGCCCATTACGGGCATGAGACGCAACTCTAGTTCGGCCAGTAATAAGCCCTGCATTTCGGTGAAAAAGTTATCGAGCCAAGCGCCTTTCTGCATCCACAGCGCCGGGCTGTCACTCATCAATTCTGGCTCTAACTCCAGCTTCAAACCGGTGTCATCTGCGGCGCTGCGCTGAGCTTCTTGTACTGCGCGGTATTGCCGGTTCAAATAATAAAACCGCTGAGCTAATAAGCGTGGAATACTCGCAAATACCTTGCGGGTATAGTCGCCCAGCTTATCGGCGAGACTACGATCCAATTCGGCCAATTGCGCTAATTGTGGTGACTGCCCGGCAAGCGCCTCTTGCAGCTGTCGACGCAACACCAGTACCCGATGATCGAGCTGACTTTGATGTAAATTATAAAAGCGCTGATACGCTTGAAAGCCAGCTTCTGGGTCCGCCAAGGTTTCGGCATTGGCGCGCGGCAGTATAAACGGCGCGGAGCTGTCTTGGCCTTCATGGAGTTCGGTAATAAAGCTATTAAGAATAAAAGCCAGCATTTCCGCGCGGCTTGTTAAAAAGCTGCTTTTGAGTGCCGACACATCGCTTGTGGCTGGCGTGAACTCAAGCTTTTGCAGGCCCCGCAGCGACTCAGCAAGGGCAATAGAGCCAGACAGATCGATTAGCTGGCCTAGCTTTTCAGCAAAATTCTTGTGGCTCAACTCAGCATTCCCTAGCGCCAATTCGCTGAGGATTGCCTGTAAGCGCGAGCTTTTTACTGAAACCGAATTCATAGTCACCTTTATTATTGTGCCCGCATTCAGACCACTTTAAACACCGCCAGGCCAAGATACCCTATCGCGAGCCACGTAAGCCGACACGAAGCCCAACAGCAAGAAGATACCGCCCAGCAAGAAAATTGCGCTTATAACGCCCCCACAGGCTGATTTACTTTGCGGCCAATTATCGCTAATTCGCGCCGATATTCAAGAATTGTGGCCACATCTACCAAAACTGCCGCATAGACAACATGCGGCAGTTAGGCTCTGCACCCAGCAATACTCGATTTAACGCCCGTAGGTTTGCTGTAAATAAGCTAGGATATCGGTCGACTCGAACATCCCAACGCCGGTATTAATATCGACTAAGTAAGGCACCTGAGAACGGCCAGTTAACTCGTTCAGTCGAATGCGATTTGGGCTGCTAATGGGCGCGTCGGGGAAAAACTTGGCCCGCACCAAAGGCGGCCCCATTTCTTGCCAGCGCGACTTGGCAAAATTACGCAGGCGATACGGGATTTCTAACTCGCACAGTAATTCACGCACCGGCCGCGAATAAGGGCTAGATTCAAAACTGTAGAGTTCAAGAGGCTGAGTCGGGGCCTCAGCATTTTTCGCATACATCCCACGCGCGCGACCAACAGAGCGGTACGCTGTGGCCAACATGGAGCTGGCGACGGCTACCTGCCTGCCAAGCCCTTTAGCGCCAGCCACTTTACCGCCACCATAATATTGATAAAGGTGGGCGATAATATCGGCTGACTCGACTATCGCGTCGCCCGTATTGGGATCGACCAGCAGCGGAAATTGGCTAACACCACTGATATCCAGCGCCGTGGGGCGAAAGCGCATGCCACCTTTAGGGCAGGGGTAAATCATGGCATCAATATCTAATTCACACAGTACTTCCCGCACTAGGCGGCAATACGGGCAGCCTTCAATATCGTAGAGCTCAAGTAGCTTTTCCGGCTGTTTCGCACGGCGTGAAAATGCCGTGGTGCCCCGCCAGGCACGGACGCTGCTGGCGAGAATAGAAGTCGTAAAATCAAGCGCATTCATAGCTAGAGATCCTAGGCAAATACATTAAGTTAGCACAAGACCAATATGGCTGTGACGGATACCCCGCGCTCAAGGATTCAATGCGATGCGCACATTATCGCTAGTCGGGGTGGGTGATAGTAAATGGAATTACTCAGAGAAATCTGGGGTCAAGGTGTAGGCCTTTTCCGCAGAAGATTCATAGCGCCACTCTTCGGTATCGCTATTGCGGTGATCTCGCTCATTGTAACGCGGCGCGGTAACCGCCATCGGCGGACTGCGATCAAGGCTGCGACCATTTTCTACATTAAGCTGTTTGTCTCGCTTAATAGCCGCAACAACCGTTCCGGTCACTAGATCAAAAATTTCGGTGCGATCATCGCGATCAAATAAGTCGCCTTTCTCGGTAGAGCCAATGGTCGCGACTGTGCGACCGGTAATAAAGTCCTGGAAGGATATTCCCAGCATAATACGCTCACTGCTGCCGCTAACCGACAATTGAACGCCAAGCGTACGCTTTTTTGCCTCATAGGGCAGATTCTCAATTTCTTTAGAACCCACCACGGCCATATTGTAGGCGCCAATCATATTACCAAATTCAAGGTCCATGCCGTATATCGCGCTATTGGTATCGCGCTCGATAACAACATAATCGTAATTGGCAAAACTGAATCCATTTGAATACACCACGGTTTCGTTACTTGCGCAGGCAAATAAAAATAAAGTGGCGAATATTAACGGGAAAATGGATTTCATTACGGTTCCTTTTACATCCGATTTCTACACAAACACGGGGCTTTTAACTCGATACCTACCAAGCAATCCTTCCGCTAGGCACCGTAGCGAAGCACATAGCATTCCAAAATTCTATGGCACTTATCTTTCTTGAGGAATTATGGCGGCGCCAAGTTTACTACGATCTCCCGCTGTATCGTAGCCCTAGGCTAAAATTGCGGACAAGGACAAGCCGTGCCGGGGCCTCGCCATTACCAACGATAAATATTAATACTAGGGAATACAGCAAGTTAAGACTTAGGAGCACTGCGCATTTTTTGCCAGACCTAGCGCTGCTCGCGCATGATAATTAAGCGCAGCAAGCCGAGTCAGACCCCACCCGCAAACGCAATGGCGACGATAGCTCATGTCTCAGCATTGCGCATTAAACACCACGCCGGTATTTCGCAGCACAATTACAGCGCGACCAAACAACAAAAAAGGCGCCCGCAGGCGCCTTAGTCATTTACCTTTGGTGCAATAAACTACAGGCCACCCTCGACGTTATCTGACTGCACAAAGACAAAGCCGACGCCATCACCAGCATTAGTATCAATTGCATCGCGAAAGCCCGAGCCGCCCGCTGCCGCGGTACCATGACCATTGCGTACGCCGGCATAAGAAAAGCTCTGATCTAAAGAGCCAATCGCCTCAGCAGTATCTTCCATTTCGGCCAATAAAGAGTCGCGCAGCGTGGTCATTCCAACAGTCACACCAGCGACCATAATAGAACTCATCAGCGTTAATTCAGCGGCAAGGGCAAAACCGCCCTGTTTGCGCTTTAACGCCCGCTTAGAGGTGAAACCTTCATTCAATTTTTTCATTGATTTGCCTCAAACTATTTGCATTACAACATAGGTGATGTAAATGCGGGCCCAGCACCCTGCCAGCCAGCCCTTTGCTGCCATTGCCACTTGGCAATACGCGCGCATTATTAAAAGGTGGAATATCCGTATTACACAGACTAGTCAAAACGAGCTATAACATCTAGAGCTTAGGTATTTATATCGCTCACCAGAACACTAACGAAATTGCTTAGTTTTCTCGATACGTATCAATACGCACTGTGAATTGATACGCATTTTGACAATCCTAAATTGCATATCAATTCAAGAAAACCGCCAGCCATAGCCCGCTTAAACCCTCACTGCCGAACCAATAAATAGACCGCCAAGGCTTCACGATCAGATACGCTCAATGGAAATACTGGCATTGGTGGTGTTGGCGCTGTAAAAAATGCGGTTAATTCAGCAACAGTATACCGCTCAGCTAAGCCCACTAATGGAATAGCCGATTCAGTTTTGCCGCTCATATGGCAACTACTGCAGGGGTGACTCTGGTACACAATTTCCCCGCGCGCAAGCAAGTCGCGGCGCTGTTCGCCAGTATACGATGCCAAGCCACTGTCTCTGCGGCCCTGCGGTGGCGGCGCTAATGCCCCTGGCGCAAGGTCCGGCGCACCATCCTCGCCAATCGCAACACGATAGATTGAGCCTGAATAGTCATCTGATATAAAAATAGTGCCGTCGCGATCTTCAGCAATATCCACTGGACGCCCCAGCAAGGTATCACCCTGCAAGAAGCCACTTAAAAAGTCCTTTTCAACAATACTGCCATCGACCTGCCAGTGCAGCGACACAACTTTATAGCCATCGGCAACGCTGCGATTCCAGGAGCCGTGCAGGGCAACGAGCGCCGCTCGCTCAAAACCAGCAACCGCACTACGGCGTAAGAACCGAAGGCCCAGCGGCGCATTGTGCGCCCGGAATTCATGACTCGGTGGAATATTCTGCGCGACAGCACTGGCGTTCAACTCGCCAAGATCAGGGTCTGGCGTACTCGCGTTCACATAGGGCCAGCCGTAAAAGCCGCCCTCCTCTATGCGATTCAATTCACAGGGGGGAATATCATCGCCAAGCAAGTCGCGACCATTATCCGTCGCGTACAGGCTATTATCCCAAGGCGCCCAGTCGAGGCCGACGCTATTTCGCAAACCGCTGGCGTATATCGAGAACTCGCTGCCGTCTGGCCGAAAACGCATTATGGTGGCGCGCTGCTGATCCACTTCCTCGCAGACATTACAGGTGGAGCCTGCGCTAAGGTATAGCCAGCCATCACTGGAGGCGCGAACCGTCTTCGTCCAGTGGTTACCCTTGTCCCCCAAACCCGAGACAATACGCTGGTAATCTCCAGAAACCGCGCCCTCAGTGCTATTAAACGCAATTTTCCCAACACCGTCGGACTCTGCCACATACAGCCAGCTTCCGGCAATATCCAAACCGTGGGGGCGCGTTAAGCCCGCCAACAGCACCCGCTGCCCATCTGGCAGGCCGTCGCCATTGCCGTCGCGCTCCAGCAAAAGTATTTCGCCGCTACGCGGCCGACTAAGCAATAGATCGCCTGAATCGGTCACCTTCAAAAAGCGGATTTTTCCCAAGCCAGTGGCATAAAGGCTCACACTAAAGCCGTCGGCCACCTCTAGGCGCTGCTTTACCCCGCTGGCGCTGGGCGCTTCTCCGCCATAGCCAAACACCATATTGAGCATCACTTTTGAGGTAGTGCCCCAGCCCGCTGGGCCGAACTGAATAAGCAACAGCGGCGTAATAATGACCAGACCAAGGATCACCGCTACGGTGAAGAATAATCGTTTAAATATTTTCATCGCTCAATTGCCCTGTTGCGGTATTTCAAGATACAAGCAAACCCACCGTATACAAGACAATCACGCCAGAACAGGGGTCACTAAGTAAAAAAAATTGTTATACTGTCGCTTAAATTTTCAAGCCCGAAAACCAATAAATAGAGATTATCAGCCATGATGAATATGGGAAGCAGCGACGGCGAAAAATGCCCTTTTGACTTAAATTTTGATCCAGACACCTTTAAACCCGGCGATCTCGTTAGCTACCGAGTCGACGGCAGTATGCGTGACATGCCCTTTGTTGGCGTATTAGTCGAAGTCCACGACGACTACGTGATGCTCGGTCATTGCGGCGCCGACAACAAGCCCGATGGCAACATAATGCGCGGCACCAGAACCGACCGCCCCCTTGTGAGCGAAGCCGACGCGCTAGCCTAAGCAACGGCATGGGTGCTTACATTTATCCGTCAAGCACCCCCGTTTTTAGCCTATTTAAGCGCCAACGCACTCCCCTCAAAACGAATGCCAGCCCAAGCGCTGCGCATAAAATTACGGATATTGGCGTGGTCGTCACCGCCCGGATTCGCCAGCACGTCCTTAGTATAAAAATCCCCGAAGGCATTCAACGTCGCTTGCGCGCTTAGTTGGTGCAGGGCGCCAAACGCGAAAATTTTACACGAACCATTGTTCGTTCCCGCTTCATTATACTGCTCACCATTTTGAAAGGCCGTCGGCGTAAACGTGTAATTGTCGTCGATTACCGCCATTACCTCAGTAAATGCCAGTGGCTGTTGCGCCAAGCGTTCAATCAGTTCTGCTATTGTCATCTTTAATCCTCTTTTTAACGCCGGGCATTATAGATTACTTTCAGTTTTAACATTGCGGGTACTGTATCTATACTCCCCCGGTGTTAGCCCGCTCCAGCGTTTGAATGCATGACTAAAATTAGCCGCCTCACTGTAACCAAGCTTTTCAGCCACCTGATCGAGCCGCAAACTGTCATCAGCAAGAAATTGCTGGGCCAACTCTAAGCGCAGCTTCTGGCTTAGCGCGCGATAACTCGTGCCCTCATGCTGTAACTGCCGGCGCAGAGTTCGCTCCGGCAGGCTCAACGCGTCGGCAACCACCTGAATACCTTGAAATGCGGTGTCCGCAATTGCCCGCTCAACGCGGTGCGTAAAGCTGCGTTCGCCGTGCTGCCGGGCAATGAGTTCACGACATTGCCGAACACAGGCCGACCACGTCACCGCGTTAGATTGAGGCAGGGCAATCTGCAATATATCACTCGATAAGGTCGCACGAGTTTGGCGAGCATTGAATGCCACGGGGCAACCGACCATACGCTCAATTTCTTTGGCGTGCGCAGGCGCGGGGATCGCCACCTCCAAAGATAGCAGCGGTATTTTCTGAGCGGCCGCCTCGGTCGCAATAACCAAGGTCACAATCAGATCCCGCTCAACCACAAAATTGCGCACGGCACCGGCTGGGTAGTGGTCGCGCAACGCCAAGCTCGCCACAGTGCCGTCAATGCTTAACTCCAAGCCGACAAAGCTGTGGGTTAGCTCGATAAACTCCTGTGCAATTTGAAAAGCCTGTAGCAAATTTTCACTGCAGATTAGGGCTAAGCCCCAAATACCAAAAACGCCAAAGTGATAACGTCGCCCCACCAGATAGGCGAGGTCCGGCCGAGGATTCGCGGCCAGCGCCGCTTCAATAAAGGCAAGCTCTTGCTCTGAGCGAATCAAGTAACCAGGGGTTTCCAGCTGGCTCCGGCTCAAACCGGTTATTAAACTCGCCGCTTCGTAATCGAGTCCGAGCTCTTCTAGGGTTTGACATAAAATCAAGAGCCCCAGTGCGGGTCGCTGCCCAGAGTGTGATGCGGTCGAATGATTGTTATTTTTATCCATAGTGGCCGAAATTAACAATAATCACGGTCAGTAGCAACATTTAACTCGCCACACCCTAGGCGTACTGTAAGAAGTCAGTGCGTGTACTGAGCAAACGCCATAACCCAATATAAGCCCCATAATAAGGACGATAACGATGGCAACGACAATATCGCGATTTTCAATTACTGACCTTACTCAGCGGTTTCGCTGGCTGTGGATGATAAATGCCTTTTTTATGCCATGGCTGGCTTTAATTGGTATCATTCCCGCACTGAAAACCGGCAATAGCGCGTGGCTGGCCCTTGGCTTTATTATTTTTTATGTCGCCATTCCCGTGCTTGACTATGTTTCTGGCCAAGATCCCAACAACCACGATGAAGCTGATGTACCCGCCTTAGATGCGGACAATTACTTTCGCTGGGCCTTATTTGTCGCCTTGGCCGGCACGCTTGTGGTGTGGTTTAGCGCCATTGCCTATGCGTGGTATGCACAGCTATCAATCCTAGGGCTGGCTGCCCTTGCATTATCTTGTATGGGCTTGGGCGGCGCATTTTTAAACCTTGGCCATGAATTAGGCCACAAAAAAAATCGGCCGGAACGCTGGGCAGCCAGTCTTGCTCTCGGCATTGCGGCACTCCCCCATTTCAGCGTTGAGCATAATCGCGGCCACCACCGCGATGTCGCCACGCCCAACGATCACGCCTCTTCACGATTGGGTGAAAACTTTTACCGCTTTATGCTGAGAGAAATGCCTGGCACCTGGCTGCGAGGCTGGCGCTTAGAAGCCGAGCGCCTGCATTCAAAAGGCCTGTCGTTCTGGTCAAGCAAAAATGAAATACTGCCCGGCGCCATCATCACTTTTGTGTTTTTTGCGACGGTAGGCCTGTTATGCGGACCGACAATATTAGCCTTTGTCATGATCACTAGCCTGCTAGGACATACCAATTTAACCGCGGCAAACTATGTGGAGCACTACGGTCTACTACGGCAAAAGCTGGACAATGGCCGCTACGAAACGCCACAACCGCAGCACTCGTGGAACCAAAACTCACTTATTTCTAACTTAATCACCTTTCAGCTTCAGCGCCATTCGGACCATCACGCCCACCCCAGCCGTCGCTACCAATGCTTAAGACACTTCGAGAATGTGCCGCAGCTCCCCGCCGGCTATTACGCCATGTTTCTGCTCGCTTATATTCCACCGCTTTGGTTCCGAGTCATGGATAAAAAAGTACTCAACTGGGCGGAACATGATATAGACCGCATCAACGTTTTAGCCGGTAAGCGCGACTATTATCAGCATAAAATCACAGTGGCTGCGCAGGGCTAAATGTCGGCGCAAAAAAAATGGCGGCCTATTTCAGCCGCCACATCCTTCCGTCTTTGAGTTGTCGTAAGCAAAGATCTTAGTGGCCCTGACTCACTCTAACCCGGGTATTCCACGACTGATTAGCATGACGGTCATCATTGCGATACTTCTTACCTTTATGGTCATCCCGACCATAACGATCGTGCTTATCATGCTTCTTAGCGTATTTGCTACTGTGCTTGCCGCCGTGGTGTTGCTCTACGTACTTCGGGTGCTTGCCGTAATAGCTTGAATGGTGATCTCGGGTATATTGATTTTGGTAATACACATGCGCATTACCATAGCGATGATGATCGTTACGTCGATATTCGACATGGTGTCCACAATGGCGGTCGTGAACATGGGCATGGCGCTTAGCGTACTTTCTATCTGATTTGTGGGCGTCGTGGGCGGCATACAAGACTGCAGCGCCAATTAACACCGCGGCAGCTGTCTCCGCATGCTCAGCGTGAGCTTGCTTAGGCGTCACGGCAACCGCGACCGCAAGCAAGGCGGTGAGCAGCAGGTTACGGATTACACCGGGGTGTTCTACTTTTAGTGCCGTTGTATTTGTCATCATCAGTTCCTCCTGAATGTGCTTGTAAGGTATCAGGAGCTAGCTGAACGAAAGCTGAAGACCATGCGCAATCATAAAAAAAGGGCCACCGTATGCCACGGCAGCCCTTTTCATTGGCTGGTATTGCCTTCAACCACTCTGAGATTCACAGCGCGTAAGTGCTTTTGAACGCGCTTGCGCAAAGCCCTGCAGCGGGAAGTTATCGCCCGTCACGGTGAAATACTGCGCAACGTCAGACGAGGTCATCATTAAATTGACGGAACCAGCCGCTGTCATGAGCGCCAATAGCTCTGGGTTAGCAAAGGAATGACCAAATATTACTTGATGCTGATTACCCTTCAGCGGGCGGATCGAAATAACCTCAAGGGGGATATCCAAGGCGACGCCATCAAAATCCGCTGCGAGGGAAACCTTTTGACCGGCGAGCGACCAAATATTTGCGCTGTCGCTTGCCCAGCTAATGTACAGCTCATCAGCGCCACAGGTATTACTGTGTTTTAGTAAGCCAAATTGATTTGCACTGCCCTTTTGGCCATGCACACTGTAACCGGTCGACTTGGAGATTGCCTCTAACTCCCAGCCCGATGATGCATTCACCTGCACGCCAAAAGACAATACAACGGAGGCGACACCTACAGATACTAATTTACGAATAGTCATTACATCCACCTTATACTTTGCTACGTGTTTACCTTTGCTAGGGGTGCATTTAGCTATTAAAGTGGTTTGCATGCTATACGTAATATTCCTTTGCGAGATGTCAGTCACATTTCTAGTGACGCAATTTAGCTTTTAAATTAAAAACTTACAACTCAATTCAATAATGAGGTTTCGCGCCCACCAATGGCAGCGCCCATTGCTGGGTCATGCTTGGCACCGCGCAATAGGAAGATTTCGACCCGCCGATTACGCGCTCGGCCTTCAGCCGTCTCATTGTCTGCAAGAGGCCTTGTTGCGGCGTGGGCCATAACCCGAAAGCGCTCATTCGGCTGACTGCTGGCCTCGATAATGCCCCGCAGAACGGTAGTCGCCCTTGCCGACGACAAATCCCAATTTGAATAATAGCGCTCGGTATGGATCGGCACGGTGTCGGTGTGTCCGGCAACCACAATCTCGCCCTTAATTTCATTTAGCAGGGTCCCTAATTTAGCCAGTACAGGCTCAAACCCCGGCGACAGATCGGCGCTTCCTGATGAGAACGAACCGCGCTCACGAATCCGAATTATAATGACTCGCTCACCGTCATCGACCACCTCAACAAGGCCTTCGCTGATTTCCACGGCAAGATGCGCTTTTACTTTTTCAAGGTCGTCATTCAGCGCCTCGTCGGCCTCAACCTTTACAAAGTCGCGCATTTCACGAATAGCTTCTTGGCGAACTTGATTTTCAGCGGTGGGTTTCGGCGCGCCAGGGCTGAACTCCCGGGCAATCATGCTGGTTCCTATCGGTGGTTTAAATGCAGGTATTTCCCGTTGCACCCCGAAAGCGTCCTTCATTGACCCCGACAATTCCTTAAACTTCTGCTTATCCATTTCTGAGAATGAAAACAGCAGAACAAAGAAGGCCAGTAGCAGCGACATCAAATCCGCAAAGGTGAGCACCCAAGCGGGCGCGCCAGCAGATACCTTCTTCGGCGCATCGTCCAGGTTCACTTAGGCTTCCTCAGGCTTGGGTTCAACTTCACGCTTATTGTCTGGCAAATAGGTTTGCAGCAAGGACTCCAGTACCCGAGGATTTATCCCTTCTTGTATGCCATCAACCGCCTCTAAAATCAGATGCCGATTACGACGTTCCTCGGCGGTGCGAAATGCCATTTTCTCGGCCATTGGCAGCGCCACCACATTTGCCAAAACGGCGCCGTAGAGCGTTGTTAACAAGGCCACGGCCATTGCCGGGCCCAGCGCCTTGGGGTCAGACATATTGGACATCATTTGCACTAGACCAACCAAGGTACCGATCATGCCCATGGCGGGCGCCGACTCGCCAAAGCCTTTAAAAACCGCCTCGCCCATTTCATGTCGTTCAATAGTTTGGCTAATCTCCTTATTCAACACCCGGCGCACAAATTCAGGGTCGTGGCCGTCAATCGCCATCTGCACACCCTTATTGAGAAACTCATTGCTGATCTCTAGTGACTCCAAACCCAGCAAACCTTCTTTGCGAGCAACCCCGGCCATCGACATACACTCGGCAATAAGATCTTCAGAACTGGTGGGTTTGTGCACAAACGCCCGCGACGCCACCTTAAATGCGCCCATCGTTTGATCCAAGGGAAACTTAACCAAGTTCGCCAGCAAGCCCCCACCAACCACAATCAGTAAGCTTGGCGTATCGATAAATCCACTGGCGCTGCCCCCCATTACAATCGCGGTGACGATGACCCCGAGGGCACCCAACATGCCTAATAACGTTGCTATGTCCAAAGAAAACTCCGACTATCTTGGTCAGTGAATTGGTAAAAGCGCCGGGGTTTGCCATTCTCGGCCGCTAGTTCACCCATACGTAATGTTATTAACGGCAGCAGAGCATTTAACTTTATAGGGGATTCCCCTAAGGGCGCGTCATTCTGCTCATTTGAACAAGCCATTACGCCAGCAATCGCCACCATAGCCCGCCGTACTCAGCGGCGTCCATAGCGGATTTCAACGATACAATTACTGTATATTCACCGTTTAATGACCCCGCTCCCCCACCCTTAAGCACTTACCTTAAGCGCGCAAGCGGCTGCCCCCTCTCCCCAGCACAAAAGACCATGGTATGCTTAGGGCTTACTATTCCCAGCCAATAAACCGCCATGTTAAATACCCAACAATCTGATTTCGGCCGCGGCCCGGCAATATGGCAAGCTGGCGGACAGGGTGAAGAACCCCTGCACTTTGCCGCAGCCAATGGCTTTCCGGTGGCTAGCTACACGCCATTTCTCGCCCACTTCCAATCTGACTACCACATAATTGGCCTAGAAAATCGCGGCGTTTGGGACCACCAGCCGCCGCCTCGGGGCTTCTCGTGGCGCCAGCACGCCGACGATCTCATTGCATTTTTAGAGCACGCCCAAACTCGCCCTGTCATTGCCATGGGCCATTCTATTGGCGCCACAGTTTCGGCCTTAGCGGCCGCCAAACGTCCTGAGCTTTTTAAAGCACTACTGATGTTTGACCCCGCCACCATCCCCGGCCGCTTTTTACCCGCCGTGGCAGCCATTGCCCCCACCGAACTGATGGGCCGATTAAATTTGGTGAAGCGCACCCAAAACCGCCAACAGCTGTGGCCGGACCGCCAGGCATTTATAGACTACCATCGCAACAAAGCGGCCTACCGACGCTTTTCAGCAGACGCGTTTAATGAATATGCCCAAGCAGGGCTCATTGAACAGGCCGACGGGCAGTATAAGCTGAGCTATAACCGCGAGTGGGAAGCGCACAATTTCAAACACACCTTTTCTCCCTGGCAGGCACTGCGCAATATTCAGGTGCCCACCCTGGTGCTTAGGGCTGAACACTCGTATTTGCACAAGGCCAAGGAGTTTGAGCGACGAGTAAAGCGACTATCGCCCTTTGTTAGTCACGGTGTTATTAAAGGCGCCGGACATATGGCCTTACAGGAAGACTGCGAGCAAGTGGTTAAACTCAGCCGAGATTGGTTGCAGAGCACCAAGCTGCTCCGCGCAGAAACCTAGCATATGCACGCGCCCCAAAACACCTTCAAATACTGGCTCAGTGCGGCGGCTGGCTTATTTCTTATGGCTAGCGGCGCCACCGTCTGGGGTGAAACCGAGCAATGGCAGACCCTGAGCTTGGCGGGTAGTAAACTCGGCTACCGGCACCTGGAGTGGCACGCCACAAAAGACGAAATCATTAACAAAGAAACCCTGGTGATTACCCTTAGTCAGCCCGGCGCAGCTGATGCAACGACAACAACGGTATTAGAGTACCGAGAAAGCCCAGAGGGTGCGCCAATATCAATCAGCAAGCGTGTCAGCTCAGCCACGACCAATCACAATATGCGCGCAATTGTAGACACGAACGTGCTGCACTTAATACAGAATGACCTTACCGGCAATACCACCGATTATGCGATACCCCAACCCTTCTTTTTACCCGAGGGTTTGCGTCAGGTTTTAGCTACCGGCGCAGGACAAACATCGCCATTCACCTATTTCACTTGGAATTTTAGCAACCAACAATTTGAACAAATTCAACTGATCGTCAAACCCTATACCGCAGCGGACCAGCCCGCCTATGCCTGGCAAATTCAACGTCAGGTCATGACGAATCAAGCCCGCTACAGCGAAATTTTTACCGACACGGCATTTCGGCCATTAACTGAGATCAGTCGCTCCGGCGGCGACGAATTGCGTATTGAAAATTGCAGCTATGAGTGTGCCACAGCGGATTTTCAGGCGGTTACCCATGTGTATCGTCAACTCATAGCCTCGCCCTATAAAATCAGTGACGCGGCGCTGCGGGGCAAAATTCGCTACCAGCTCCTCGGCGAATTTTCCGACACACCACCGAGCACCACTGAACAAACGGTAACCCCGATTAACGGCGGCGTAGAAATTACCGTTTGCACCGATTGCGCTCCCGAAACTTCGCTCAGCCCAGCACTGCTCAACACCTACTTACAAACAAATTATTGGCTCGCCAGTGACAATGCCATTTTTCATACCACAGTTGACGATGTACTCGGCGAAAGGAACATAAGCCCAGCTGCAAAAATGCGCCGTCTCAGCCATTTTGTAAGTCGGCACATGAATAGTGAAGCCACCTATTCCGGCTACGCCACTGCTCTGGAGGCATACCACAGCAAACAAGGCGACTGCACTGAACACGCGCTTTTATTAGCGTCGCTTGCGCGTGCAGCCGGTATTCCAAGCCGTGTCGTATTTGGCTTAGCGTATAATAATGAGCGTTTTTTAGGCCGCAAATATGTGTTTGTTCCCCACGCCTGGGTGCAGGCTTGGACGGGAGAGCAGTGGCAGAGTTTCGATAGCGGCTTAGGTAGGTTTACTGCGGGTCATATTGCACTGGGTATTAGCAGCGGTGAACAAAGCGAAGTGTTAAAAATAAATGAAAAAATACATACACTACAAATAACATCTGCCATGCACATTAAACGTCGCTGAACAAAGCTCAACAACGTTTAATGTCGGCGTAATTGCACTATTCGTAGACGTAGGGCATGTCATCGAGACTTTCGTCGCCCGCCACATCAATATCGGCAATCACTATCGTCGAGCTACCGCGCACGGCGCCAACTACAGTGACCTCTTCAAGCAACTGTACGGGCTCATCGGCCATCGAGATTGTCGATAACAACATAGAAAACGACACCACCAATAACTGAACTGCCTTAACACCCACGTAATTTAAACGCATATACACTCCGTATTTGCAGATAATATTAAAATAAAAAGGCAGAAATCCAGCTGCCATGAAAGGACAAATTATCGTGCATAAATGTTACATAGTGATGACGCTAATATTACAAACGCTAATTATGTAGCAAAAAGTAAACTATTCTCTGCCGCCGAAGCGAGACCATTCAAAAAAGTATTACCGAACACCCCAGCATTCAAATGCTTATAGCGCTTAGCATTATAAAGCTCTGGCATAACATGATTCCCTTCTTGGACAAGCAGCCCCGCGCCAAACTATATTTTAATGGCACTAATGAATGCGTTTCTTGCAAACGCCGGAGGATAAAACCGTGAGTATGTCTCCACGCATCGCCGCCCACCTCAATAAAATTGGGGTTAATTTTGACCTAGTCAGCCACGCCCATAGCCGCAATAGCATGCAAAGCGCACGCATGGCGAAACTACCACCCTCGCAAATTGCCAAGGCAGTAATACTGCACGACGGCGACCGCTACCGCATGTGCGTGATTCCCGCAAACCATCGGCTCATACTCGAGCGCGTCAATGCCCACATGCACGGCAACTACCGCCTGGCAACGGAGCGCGAAGTCGCCATGCTTTTCGACGACTGTGAAATTGGCGCGGTTCCCGCTCTCGGCCAAGTCTATGGCATGCCCGTTAGCTGGGAAGTCGAGTTCAATCACGCCAAAGACGTTTACCTCGAGAGCGGTGACCACGAACACTTAATCCATCTTCAGCACGGGGCATTTATGGAACTGATGAATGGGCAGGATCATTTGCATATGAGCTGCCCACAAGACGATCGCTTCGGATCTATAGTTCACTAACACATATTGACGCCCTCGCTACCGCTATCCCGAGCGGGGCCGTTCTATGGTCCCGCACAGTCGCTATGCCCCCTACCAAGACGGCCTTCATAAAGCCCTTTGAAAATAACTACACTATGGTATAAATTTATATTATGGTTACTGCAAGCCATATGCGGAGAAGCGCCCAGTAATAGCGCTTCAGCAAGGTCGAAATTAAACCAGGATAAAAACCATAAATGGGGAGCAAAGATGCAAGATTTCACCGATAAAGTCGTTGTCGTTACCGGCAGCGCTAGCGGCATAGGCAAGGCACTGGCCAAGGCGTTTCTCGCTGGAGGCGCCAAGGTAGTGCTTTCTGATGTCGAAAAAACAGCATTGGATAAAACCGCCGCCGAGCTTAGTGCCAACGGCGGCGTGGTACGCGCCATTGTCACCGATGTATCAAAAGCGGAGTCGGTCACCGCCCTCGCCGATGCTGTGTTTGCGGAGTTTGGTGCCTGCCATATTCTTTGTAACAATGCCGGCGTTAGCGTTTCAAACTGCAATGTTTGGGACACCACCCCCAACGACTGGGCCTGGGTATTAGGGGTAAATTTACGGGGCGTTGCCCACGGTATTCAAGCATTTGTGGCGCGAATGATTGAGTCGGGCGAGCCCGGCTTAATTATGAATACCTCGTCGGGCGATGGCGGCATATCCCCCCTCGCCGACCAGTCGGTATACGCCTGCAGCAAAGCCGGTGTGTCTATTATGACCGAATGCCTAAACGCCCAGCTTGTCGGCCAAAACACCAAGCTCCGCGCCTGTATTTTCTACCCTTCTGGCGGCATTTTGCCAACCGGAATTTGGACCACGCGCCGCAACCGTCCCGCCGAATTAGCGCGCGAGAAGCCAGCCCCCGCTGGCGGCGAAATGACCTTTGACGAATTCATGACGGGCATGAAAGAAATTGGCGTTGAACTGCCAGTTCAAGATTTAGATGAATTAGCGGCATTCGCCCTAGATGGAATACGCAAAGAAGATTTTGTCATTATGATTGGCCGGGAAACGATGGAAGCGACACTCGTAGCGCGCGCCAAAAAGCTGGCTAACGGCCAGTGCCCGATCGAACACGGTCTACACGGCTAAGACTGCGCCGGGCAATACTCTATTGAGCATTGCCCGGCCGGTTTCACTGCTGTAGTTTAGGCAGCTGTCAACTCAAACCGGAGCGCCAAAATGAACAGCCCCCTCGCCGCATGGCACCAGGCTATTAGCGCTAAAGACGCCACCGCCCTAGACACCCTTCTCGCTGACACCGCAGTATTTCATTCACCCGTTGTGCATAGCCCCCAAGTGGGCAAAGACGTGACCAAGATGTATCTAAGCGCCGCCTTTCATGTTTTGGCCAACGACAGTTTTCACTATGTTCGCGAAGTCGTAGACGGCCAAAATGCCGTTCTCGAATTTGTTGTGGAAGTGGACGGCGTCACCGTAAACGGTGTCGACATGATTCACTGGGATGAAAACGGTAAGATTGCCGATTTTAAGGTGATGCTCAGACCCTACAAAGCAATCAATCTTATCAAAGATAAAATGCGGGCAATGCTAGAAAGCCTATAGTCGCTTATTACAGCGCCTGCGCAGGTAGATCCACAAGCTCCAGTACACCTGTGTTTACCGGCAAGCTCGTCGGTAGGCTCAGCGAGCCAACAGTATCTAGCAGCGAACCACCAAGGACCACGCCCGCGCCGGGCAGGCTCAGGGTATCATCGAGCAGACTACCACTGAGCATATCGCCGCCAACAACCAAACCAATATCGAGAAGCTCGCTACTACTGGGTACTATTCCGGCCACCACAGGCACCGTCTGCGCTGATAGCGATGAACTCGCCGCCATAGCCACAAGAACGAGAGCGCAAGTATTAAGTGCGCGATATCCACCAAGCTTAAACATCTTCAACTCCAATTAGTCCCTGTGTGCATAGTATTTTCAGTCGGACTCAAAATACCACAAAACCCGACTAAAAATCCCCTAGCTAGACACCGCCCAATGGTCCCAGTAAGCGGCATGTCGTCGTTCAATTGCCTTAATAACAGGCATTAAACAGCGCCTGACGCCCCAAACCCCCTAGCCAGAAAGTCAACGAGTAGCTTAATTTTGGGCGACAAATGGCGATTATGGGGAAACAGCGCCCAAATGCCCTCCTCAGGCTCACGGTAGTGATCGAGTAGGCTAATCAAACGCCCCTCGTCAAGATACGCTTGAACATAGTAGTCCGGCAATTGAATCACGCCGAGGCCTTTTAAGGCGGCATCAACCAGCGCGTAACCACTATTACAGTGGATGCGACCCGACACCCGAACATTGCGAGATTTTCCGCCCTCCTCAAAGCGCCAGAAATCCGACGCCCCCACCAAGCAATTATGCTGTTCCAACTCAGCCAGCGAGTGGGGAATACCGTAGCGATCTAAATATTCAGGCGCCGCGCAAACAAAGCGGGTGCGCGCCGCAAGCTTTCTGGCCATCATCGCCGAGTCACTTAAGTTACCAATGCGAATCGCCACGTCATATCCTTGGGTAACAAGGTCGTCAAGCTGATTGCTTAAATCACAGTGCAGCTCCAGCTCTGGGTAAAGTAACAGAAAGTCATTAACCAGCGGCATGACACTTTCCTCACCAAACGTGGTGGGTGCCGTCATCTTAATTTTACCCCGCGGCGTGGTTTGCAGGTCTAAAATCGCGCGCTCCGCCTCGTCAAGACCATCCATTAAACTGCGACAGTGCTGATAATAAACTCCGCCATTTTCAGTCATCACCACCTTACGGGTGCTGCGGAAAAACAATTTAGCCCCCAGACGATTCTCTAAAGCACTGATTTGTCGACTTACCTGCGCTACCGACACGGCCAAGCGTGCCGCCGCAGCGGTAAAGCTACCGGTCTCGGCCACCGCCACAAATTCAGCCACCCCCTGCCACTGAGTCATTATTACATTCTCGTAAAAGTGTTTTGCATATAACCGCAATTATCACCTATATAGAAACAATTACAATGGCACTCAGAAACCGACCACCACTTTCACGCTATTGAGAGAAATCGACATGTCTGAGCAATTCATTAAATCCAAAGCCGCTGTTGCTTGGGGCCCCGGCCAGCCACTAAAAATTGAAGAAGTGGATGTCATGCTGCCCAAAGCGGGCGAAGTATTAATCAAGATTGTCGCAACAGGAGTATGCCATACGGATGCATTCACGCTCTCTGGCGATGACCCAGAGGGAATCTTCCCGGCGATTCTCGGTCACGAGGGTGGCGGTATCGTTGAGCAGATTGGTGAAGGCGTCACCAGCGTGAACGTCGGCGACCATGTCATCCCCCTCTACACGCCAGAGTGCGGCGAGTGCAAATTTTGCAAATCGGGCAAGACCAATCTCTGCCAGAAAATCCGTGAAACCCAAGGCAAGGGCCTAATGCCCGACGGCACCACCCGGTTTTACAAAGATGGCCAGCCAATTTACCACTATATGGGCTGCTCCACTTTCTCGGAATACACGGTATTGCCAGAAATATCCCTGGCCAAAGTTAACCCCGCGGCGCCCCTCGAAGAAGTCTGCCTACTTGGCTGTGGCGTCACCACGGGCATGGGCGCGGTCATGAATACCGCCAAGGTCGAAGTAGGCGACACCGTCGCTATTTTTGGATTGGGCGGCATTGGGCTTTCTGCGGTCATTGGCGCGGTAATGGCCAAAGCCAGCCGCATCATTGCCATTGATATTAACGAGAGTAAGTTTGAGCTAGCTCGCAAGCTCGGCGCGACCGACTGCATTAATCCCAAAAATTTCGACAAGCCAATCCAAGAAGTAATCGTGGAAATGACCGACGGCGGCGTCGATTATTCCTTCGAGTGCATTGGCAACGTCAATATTATGCGGTCGGCCCTAGAGTGCTGCCACAAGGGCTGGGGAGAGTCGATTATTATTGGCGTGGCCGGTGCTGGGCAAGAAATTTCAACCCGTCCCTTTCAATTGGTAACCGGTCGCGTCTGGCGCGGCACGGCCTTTGGCGGTGTGCGCGGTCGCTCAGAACTACCAGACTACGTTGAACGCTATTTAGCTGGGGAGTTTAAGTTAAGTGACTTCATCACCCACACGATGCCGCTAGAGGACATTAACGAGGCCTTTGACCTAATGCACGAAGGCAAAAGTATCCGCTCGGTAATTCACTACTAAGCCAACACAGCCCATAAGGCGCACGGCTGCAAGGTCGTGCGAATCACCATGACCATTGAAAACATCAGCAGCAACAAGGTTTTCGGCGGCTGGCACAAGCAGTACCGCCACCGCTCCAGCACCCTAAATTGCGATATGCGCTTTGCGATATTTTTGCCGCCGCAAATCAACACTGGCGTAAAAGTGCCCGCTTTTTATTGGTTATCTGGCTTAACCTGCACCGACGAGAATTTTATGCAAAAAAGCGGCGCCCAGCGTATCGCCGCTGAACTCGGCATTGCCCTTATCGCGCCCGATACCAGTCCGCGCGGCGAAGACGTTGCCGACGACGACAGTTACGACCTCGGCAAAGGTGCAGGCTTTTACCTAAATGCCAGCCAAGCGCCGTGGAATCGTCATTTCCATATGTACGATTATATCGTTAAGGAACTGCCGGAACTCATAGAGCAGCATTTCCCCATCTCAACTCAGCGCGCTATTTCCGGTCATTCCATGGGTGGCCACGGCGCCTTGACCATCGCCCTAAAAAACCCGAAGCGCTACACCTCTGTGTCTGCGTTTAGCCCGATAAGCAATCCCATTAACTGTCCCTGGGGGCAAAAGGCCTTTAGCGCTTATTTAGGCAATGACAAAGACACCTGGAAAGCATACGACAGCTGCGAACTCATGGGCACGGCAACAGAGCTGCTCCCAACCCTCATCGATCAGGGCAATGATGACCAGTTTCTCAGCGAGCAACTCAAACCCCATTTACTGGCGGCAGCGGCCAAGAAACGAGCCTATCCCTTGCAGCTGAACTATCACGACGGCTACGACCATAGTTATTATTTTATCGCCAGTTTTATAGAATCTCATTTACGCTTTCACGCGCAGCACTTGGGCTTAACACCCTGACCATTCAGTGACAGGGAACTAAATTGGCACTGCTGAGTCGAAGTAGTTCATTCAAAAAACGCCAACACCTGCGAATCTACCACTTCTTGCTATTAAGCTAGAGGCGGTCGTTCGCTCGTTATCGCGTGGAGTAGTGCATGATGAATACTAGACTCAACCGGCTTGCCGGTTATTCCATTTTTGCGGGCCTTAGCCTTGTACTACTATCAGGCTGCGGTGGTTCCAGTAGCGGTTCAGCCAAAAGCTCAACCGCCTCATTCTCAGTCACCGACGCCCCGGTGGATGATGTCGAGGCCGTAAAAATCACCTTCAGCCGCATTGACCTCAAACCGACAAACGGCGATATCGTTAGCCTAACCTTTGACGAACCCGTGGTAATCGATAATTTGCTCAATCTCACCGGTAACGCCGCCAGCCCAATCATATCCGACGCGGTAGTCCCAGCCGGTAATTACCAGTGGCTGCGTATATTTGTTACCGGGGGTTTCCCCGATTCAACAGTACTCCCCAAGCTCGGCAACGAAGCCGATCTGTTTATTCCCGGCCAACAAAACGGCAATAGCGGTAATAACGGCACGCCGAGTTCGCTGCAACTCAATACCGGCTTTACCGTCCCCGCCGGTGGCAGCGCCGATTTCACCATCGACTTTGTATTGCACAAAGGCTTAACCAAGCCTGCCAATGACAAAGATTACTACCTGCTGCGGCCAGCGATGCGCTTACTTAATAATGTTGAGGTTGGCACAATCGCAGGCAGTGTCGACTCCACGGTTATAGCAAGCAATGCCTGCAGCGGCATCACCGGCAGAAAAGTCTATCTCTACGAGGGTGACTTGAACGAAAATGCACAATTACCCGACGATTTTTACGACCCAGGTATCAATGCGGGCAGCGATGTCGTTGACAACGATGTGAGTGGTCAACGACCAATTAGCAGTGCCGAAGTCAGCCAGAGTGACACTGGCGCTTACACCTTTGAAATCGGCTTTGTTCGCGCTATCGAGGTCGGCTACAGCGTTGCCTTTACGTGTCAAGCTAGCTTAGATGAGCCTGAATCTGACGATGACATCAGCTTTACCGAAGTGATACCCGTTGACGTCACCCCAGGACAAACCACCACCGTTAGCTTTAGTGAGGTGCCGGTTGCGCCAGAGTCTTAACGCCTAAATACCAGTAAAACGCAGGGACGCGTTTTACTGGCACATCCAATCAAACCACCCGGTAATCATCCCAACACACCCCGCGAGTACGGCGAATATATTCATACGTCGAACCCGGCCAATTGTTAGTAATTTTATTGCCGTCCTTATACCAGCTCGCCTCAATCGCGTTCCACGCCATCTTGGCCAAGCGCCGCTGCATTTCACTGTTATATTCTTGTTCAGCCTCGGCTTTTACCTCAATCACCGAGTGACCGTCGCGATCTAAAGCCGTAATTGCCTCGCAAATATAACGAGCCTGAGACTCTGCCATGATTACGATGGAGTTGTGACCAAGGTTTGTATTGGGGCCATACAGCATAAATAAATTCGGGAAACCGCTCGTCATCATTCCTAAGTAGGCCTGAGCACCGCTGCGCCAAGCATCACGCAAATGTCTGCCCTCAACGCCGCGTATATCCATTGGCGCCAAAAACGGATTGGTTTTAAATCCGGTGCCGTAAATAATCACATCAGCTGGGATATCGCGGCCGTCGGTGGTGGTAATGCCGCGCTCTGTCACTTGCGCAATACCGTCAACCTCCAACTCAACATTTGACCTGGCCATCGCCGCGTAATAGTCATCAGATACCAGTATGCGCTTAGCGCCCATGGGATAATCAGGTGTTAATTTGGCCCGTAGCACTGGGTCGTCAATATGTTTATTAATATAGCGACGATGCATCCACAAGCCAATTCGGCAATGTAAACGTCGGCCCTGCATTATCGGGTATATCAACAATTCATTTCGCAGCCAAATACTAAAGCGGTAATAACTCGCCACCAGCGGGACCCGAGCCGACAACCATTGCTCCCATGCCGCGTAGGGTCTATCAAGCTTTGGGATGACCCAATTCGCGCCACGCTGGAACACGGTCAGCTTTGCCGCCTCCGGCGCGATTTGCGGTATAAACTGCAAGGCGCTGGCGGCATTGCCAACAACCGCGACGTGTTTATTGCTAAGATCCACATCATGCTGCCAGCGCGCGGAATGAAATTGCGCGCCTTTAAACTCACTCTGGCCGGGAATTTCAGGGGTAAATGGGTGATGTAATTGGCCCACGGCGGCCACTAAAAACTGACAACTCCACTCCTCACCGTCGACGCTTCGCAGGCGCCAACATTTGCCCTGTTCATCGAATATTGCGCTAGCAACTTCCGTTGCGAAATGAATATGTTCATACAAATTGTATTTTTTGGCCGTACCCTTAAGGTAGTCAAATATTTGGGGCTGCTCAGCCCATTTATATTGCCAATCGGCATTATGTTCAAAGGAGTAGCTGTACAGCGCTGACGCAATATCGCACTCCGCACCAGGGTAATGATTTTCTCGCCATGTGCCGCCTACCTCGTCGGCCTTTTCCAAAATCGCAAAATCGCGAATACCCGCCTTTTGCAAATGAATCGCGAGGCCCATGCCTGAGAAGCCCGCGCCAATAATGATGATTTTTTTCTGTTTGCTCTCTGACACTCGTCGCCCTCAACTTGCGTGCTTTAGCTTCTCTCGCGATACGTCACTAGACGCTAGCGTAAAGCGATTATTATTTTTAAAAAACGACCGGATGGCCTAGCAATATCGCGTACCGAGCGCGGCCCATCACGCTAGTTCACGGGTTCGCGCTGCTCCATGGTGCGAGGCAACGGCAACACTGCCACAGCAGGCATTGCCAAGCTACCCAACCAAATATGACCATCGTACTCATTAACACTGGTCACCGTGTGGTAAATGCCAGCGCCCGACTGCAAATTAAATTTAACACTGCCGTCCAAACCTAAGCCGACAACAAATCCATAGTGATCAGATGGCACGAGCAGTTCGGCGGGCAAGCCACCAAGTAATTTGCGGACAAACGGGTACGAGGCCAATGCATCTATCTCTTTACTTCGCAACGCGGGCATCGCCACCCAAAAGGTATCAACACCGTTAAAGCTGATGTTGTCCGGCATACCGGGCAAACCCTCGATAAACACATCGCTCACGCCGGCTTTTGGCCCCTTTAGCCAAAGGCGGCTTACCCGCGACGCACCCGTTTCATTTACCAGCACCCAGTTATCGTCTGGGCCGAGGGCAACCCCATTCGCAAAATACAAACCCTGTAAATGCACCTTGGTTTGGCCGGTAGTGGGTGAATAACTGAGTAAGCGACCTGTTGCGCTGGCCTCTACTAAATCAAAAATATAATCGTGTAAACCGAAGCGCGTTGAGACATCGCTAAACCAAATGCTGCCGTCCTCAGCAACATCGACATCATCAATAAAACGTAACGAGGGGTCATCGGCATAATCGACGAGTGTTGTTATTTCACCCGACGGTGACACTGACAGCAAACCTTTGAAAGCATCTGCCACAATCAAGTTTCCGCCGCCATCAAACTGCATACCCAAGGGACGGCCGCCGGTGTTAACAAACTCCTTAGCAGTAGCGCCTACTACTTGGCCGCCGTGAACAACAAAACTGACAATACGACCATCTTGATAACCCGTATAAAAATCACCATCAGGGCCTTTTACAATGTCTTCTGGCCCTGTGCCGATATTCTGCAAATATGTCGTTACCGCTGCCAAGCGTTCATTTGCCGCGAAGTCGCCGTTCAAACCAGCACTAACCGGAATGCTAAACACCACCGGCTGAAGAGGCGAGCGGACATATAACACCAAGCCCACAGCGAATATGAGTAAAGCCACGATGGCGCTCGCACGCAAAAAACCTTTCATTACACACCCTCTTATTGTTATTACTTTTCAATTTACCGCAATACCGTTATGCTAAATTTAGCATTTGACGACAGTCAGGCCGACTCTTTTGTGGATGTAAGCAATGCGCCCGTTAATACGCACCTCCGCCCTCGGCGGCTACAACGAACTCGTTCGCGAACTAGGTGGACAGCCAGAACCACTGCTACGGCAATTTAATATTGACCCCGAACGACTCGACGATATCAGTTATCTTATTTTCTTCCACAGCTTAATGCAGTTGCTCGAAGCCTCGGCCGAAGAATTGCAATGTCCCGATTTTGGTCTGCGTTTATCCGCAAAACAAACTATGGAAACCCTTGGCCCAATTGCAATTATGGCCCGCACCTCAAACACGGCTGGCGACGCCCTGTTTTGTATTGCCCGCTATATCTCCCACCACAGCCCCGCCATCACTTTGGGGCTAGACAACACATCCGCACCGCAATTCCCACGGATCACGCTCGACATTAATATCACGGATTTCCCATACCGCCACCAAACAGTAGAAATGGCGATTGGCTTAACAGCTAATATTCACGCCATGTTAACGGAAAATCGCAAACGACCTGAAGCCGTGTTGTTTCGGCACAGCAGGATCTTAGAGCCAAAGGTCTATAAACGACACTTTGGCTGCCCAGTGCTTTTTAATCAAGACTGCAATGCCCTAGTCCTAACCCCGGAGCAACTTGATTTTCCGATTCGCACCGCCGACGCGTTTCAGCGCGACATTATCGCGAACTACCTCATTAAAAAAAGTGGTGGCTCACCGCTAAGTTTCATCGAACAAACTAATTTCATTATTAGCCGCCTGCTGCCCACCCAGTGCTGCAATATTAAAAGCGTGGCGAACGAACTGTTTATGCACCAACGCACCCTCCAGCGCCGTTTAAAAGACGAAGGTTATATCTTTGAAGAAATGGTAGACAACATCAGAAAACAGGATGCCCAAAACTTCCTCGCCGAACGGAGAATGCCTATGGCGCAAATTGCCGCGCTGCTCGGCTACCAGGAGCAAAGCTCTTTTAATCGCGCGGCCAAGCGCTGGTTCGGGGTCACCCCCAACCACTACCGCAAATCACTGCACACCATCGTCGGCGCAAAACCTGAGTAAGGCTTTACCGCCACGCTATGTAGCGTAATTGCCCAATAAAAGGAATATGAACAATAGCCAGGCCCAGTGTCGTCAAATGATAAACATATGTCGCCAAATGACAATTATTGCCACCGAAATGTCGGCATTCTCCACGCTCGTAAAGCTGAAGCACAAGATCAGCCCTGCCACCGTTTTAAAGGAATAGTCCATGCAGCAACGTCGTCCACACGCATATAAGAGTCGTCGGAATCTATTACGCGCCGGTATTTGCCTTGCCATTGCCAGCTCCACCAGCACTACTTTTGCCGCGCCAATGCTTGAAGAGGTACTGGTTACCGCGCAAAAGCGCAGCCAAAGCACCCAGGATATACCCGTAGCGGTTACCGGCTTAACCGGCACCCAGCTCGACAAATACGGTTTTGAAAATGCCAGCGACATTTCTGCGCAGGTTCCCAATATGCAGGTCAGCGGCCCCTACGGCGACATTCAACCCATCTTTGCGATTCGCGGCGTCAGCATGTCTGACTACAGTTCTAACCAGGCCAGCCCAATTGGTGTATATGTTGACGAAACGTATTTAGCCCCGGTGTACAGCCACGGCGCTAACTTTTTTGACATCGAACGTCTTGAGGTTCTGCGTGGCCCTCAAGGTACGCTTTACGGTAAAAACACCACCGGCGGTGCGATCAACATCATCACTAGCACCCCCCAATTTAGCGACGAGCCCAGCAATTACATCAAGCTCGGTGCAGGTAGCTTTAATGCCACCAGCGCTGAAGCCGGCGCAGAAACCCAGCTCATTGACGGTATTCTCGCGGCACGCGGGGCATTAAGTTTCAAGCGCGACGAAGGTTACGTCGACATTGTCGGCCGCAGTGAAAAGGGCGCCCAAACCGATTTTCAAGGCGGCCGCTTCGCCTTGCATTTTGCGCCCAACGACACCTGGGACGCCGTTTTTAAATACACCGCCTCCGGCAACGACGCCCTGAGTACGCCAGCCCGAAATGAAGGTCGCACCGATCTTCTTGGCGCCCCAAATTCCGACTACAACGCCTACTCACGCCAGAGCCGCAATTTAGATTTTCATGAAACTGAGGCCAATGAAGTTGGCGCGCTGATCACCAATACCGAAATCCTCGGTTTAACCGTCACCTTTGCTGGCGACGGTTTCTCTATCACCTCGGTATCGTCTTACTATGACGCCGACTATTATCAAAAAGCAGACACCGACGGCTCGCCCAACGACTTGCTCACTATTACTTGGTCGTCCGACACCATCGGCTACAGCCAAGATCTGCGCTTCTCTTCTGAATTCGACGGCATGTTCAATATCATTGCCGGTGTGTATTTCGGCTATGAAGACCAATATATGCACAATATCTACGACATCTTCGACACCCCACCCGATGTACGAGTTGGCGTCGCAAAGCCTGATACGGCTCAGCAATACCCGTTCTTGCTGGATTACGGCATGCTCGATCAACGCATGGAAACCAAAAAAACCAGCTTAGCCGCTTATTCGCAGATGCGTTTTGATTTTACTGACCGCTTCGGCATGGATTTAGGTCTGCGCTACACCAAAGACGGCAACGAACAAACCTACTTCAATATTTCCCGGGTCGGCTATGACGGCAGCCCTAGAGGGACTTATGTACCGGGCAATACCACCGGGGTTGACGATGCCTATATTTCGCTACCACTGTCGCAGTCGCAGCTAATTGATATTCTCGGCGACCCAACGCTATTGCTAAACCTACTCAGCATTGGCTATACCCACGGTCCCTACACACTCGATTCGGCGCCCGAGCTCGAGGCAAATGAAGCGGAATGGACTGGCAAACTCGGCTTTGACTACCGCATAAACGAAGATGTAATGGTCTATGTAAGCGCTAGCCACGGCTACCGCAGCGGCAGCTTCAATGGCGGTGCGTACTACCTCGCGCGCCCAATTGAGACGGCCTATGCATCACCAGAATATATCGATGCCTTTGAAGTTGGCTTCAAAGCAGATCTGCTCGACAACAGTATGCGTTTGAACGCGGCGCTATTCTCTTACGATTACACCGACCAGCAATTTATCAACGTCGTCGGTTTCTCTAACTTTCTTGAGAATGCGGGTAGCTCAAAAATTGCTGGCGCCGAAGCAGAATTGTGGGCACGCATAACAGAAAGACTCACCCTGCAAATTGGCCTTGGCTTTTTGCAAACCGAGTTTTCTGAGCTGACCCTGGCCAATACCGAAACCATCGCAGACGCTGATGACCGAGTTGACCTAAGCGGCAATGAGTTAATCTCAGCACCCAAGCTGAATTACAGCATCTCGCTAGACTACGATATTTTGGTGACCGAAGCGGGCTACCTCACCACCAACCTAAATGGCAACTTCCAAGATGACCAGTGGTATAGCGCCTACAACGATCAATACGGCTACGGCGCTATTCGCCAAGACGCCTATTGGTTGTTCAACGCCCGCACCAGCTGGCACGCCTCCGACGACAGCTACTCGGTGTCGCTGTGGGTAAAGAACCTAATGGATGAAGAGTACGATAGCTACGCAATTAATCTGCAAGCAGGTTTCGGTCACGACAACTACCTTGCCGGCCCACCGCGGAGCTACGGTGCCGAATTTACGTATCGCTTCTAATCCCTTAGCGTCAGCCAGCTGACGTTAAGCATCTGTCGATAGCAGGCCTCGCACGGACGCGACCTGCTATATACTGCAACACCCCTTCTGCTCAGCAAAACTCACATTATTGAAGGCCGCGCATTCGCTACACCCCATCAATACCGGCGTGAACGCCATTATTCAGATGTTAGCCCCTCTACTCCCCTCACAACACTAGCGACTGATCTCAGAATTTATTAACGCAAACACCCAGCATAAGCTGCGCATTCTACGTATTGAAAGCGCCCTAGCAGTAGGGGCAATATAATAGCCTGTGTACTCATCCATTCCGCAACACAGCCGGAATAGGAGCCGTAAGTCTATGCACCCTACAAAGCTTGGCAGCGTCCAACCCAGTCCGATTTCGCTGGGGCAACTACTGGTATCAGGCGGATTCATTACGACCGGCATACTGAATCAGGCCTTGAGCACCCAGCGCTGGAGTCGTCGCCGCCTCGGCGAAGTTCTAATGCAGCGTCACGAACTTTGCCCACTTGAAAAGCAAACAATACTCGCCTTACAAAAAAATCTCGCGGCGCAGGCACTCGAACTCAAACCCGACGGCAGTATGCCCAAAGCTCTGCAGCTAAGCTTAGGTCAGCTATTGCTAGACAATGGCGAAATTACCCAATCACAATTGGACACAGCACTAGCCGAACACAGCAGCCAACATCGTCGCCTTGGTGAGGTTTTAATTGAGCAGCAGGCACTTTCGCCAATTCGCCTAGCACACTGGCTGCAACTGCAGAAAAAATTAATCAGCGCCGCTGCGGTCGCGGCTTGGATGATGGCGGGCAGTTGCAATGTCGCCGCAGACGAAAATAAAACAAGCCTCTGGCAAAAATTTATCGCAGGCAAAATAACAATAGAAAAAGCCGAAGACAGCAAACATGCCTGGGGACAGCAAGGCACAGAAAAAGCATCTAGGTTGAATATAAAAAATCGGGACCTCGGTGACTTAAGCCGCAGCAGCGATGGCACACTCACCCTTCGCTTTGGCCAACAAGGTTTGAATATTGTTAAGCGGTTTTAAGGTTTTAAGCTTTCGAAAAATAATCACAATAGAAGCGAAAATGGTGAGCAATCTATATGATAGCCGCCTACTCTATTGCCGTACGCCTTGACACTGCCCTCATTTACTTCTAAATTATACGCATGCTAACAAAATTATCGCTTGCCGTATTTTCCGCCGTACAACTCCCGTGAAAATAGCTCTGCTGTTAAGCACTCAGCGCCGCAAGTATTGCCACTGATATCAATTAAGGCCTTTAGGGCTAAACAATCCGAGGGTTTACTTCCGCTCCTTTACTAGGAACGCAAACCCGCTTGTTTGAGTATTGCAATGAAACGAATAATGCGCGCTGCCAGTATTAAGAAACTGCTGGCACCTCTTATCTTGGCCGGTGCAAGCACGAGTAATTTTGCAGTTGAACTAGGCAGAATAGAAGGCTTTGGCCCAGTTTCTCGTGGCTTTGCTGGGGGCGGTGTCGCCCACGCTACCGGCGCCGCAGCGATAATTCTAAACCCCGCCGAACTGCTGTCCAACAAGCCCGGTCACGAGTTCATGGTACAGGTCTCGGAGATACAAGCCGCCATCGATGTGCGCAATGAACAGACTCACGAAATTGTACACACAGCGAATTTAGGAAATAATCGCGGCCCCTATGATTTACCCGAAGTAGCCTACAGCTATCGCGGTGACGACTGGGCCTTTGGCGCCGGAATTTTTGCCGCCGCCGGTTTTGGCATTGAGTACGGTCGCGACTCCTTTCTGTCCACAACGACAACCGGCAATGTCGCCACCGGCTTAGAAAGCTCCGGCCGCTTAACCGCTTTGCGCATACCCATCGCCTTGGCTTGGCAAGCAAGGCCTACGCTGCGTCTTGGCGCGGCACTGGACATTGTTAATTTAGGTCTTAATATCGCAACACTTTACGACGCCAAACAAGTACGCATGTTAGTACAACAGGATCGCGCCTCTGGCGGACTCGTCACAATCGTTGGCGCGCTACCGACACTCGCTGGCGTCCATCTCGATTTCGTCAACGATCACCCGATCGCAGGTGGATTATCTGGTTGGGGTATAGGCGGCAGAGTTGGCGCCTCATGGCAAGTCAGCCCGCAAACAAGCCTTGCCCTTGCCTATGAGTTTGAAACTCAGCTGACAGACCTCAGAGGCAAAGGCAGACTGACCGCCGTTGATATTTTAAACAATCATATTCCAGTAGATGGCCTGGGACGCTTTGAAGATATGCAATTGCCAGCCGCATTTGTTGTTGGCGTATCCCATCAAGCGTCGACTAGCGTAGCGGTGATTGCCGACCTGCGTAGGACCTATTGGCGAAAAATGCTCGGCGATGCCCGTTTTTCCTACCGCGCCGAAGGCGGGCTTTTCGATGGCCAAGAAATGAATGCGCTATTGGCACTAGGGTTTAATAATATAACCTCGCTAACGCTCGGTGCCCAGTGGTCACCTAACGACCGATGGACTTTCCGCAGCGGCGCGTCCCATGCAGTGCAACAGCTAGTTAAGGAAAACAATTTTAGCGGCGCGTTTCCAACCCTAACCCGAAACCATTTGGTTGTGAACGCCAGCTACCTTTGGCAATCACAATATGAATTCACCTTTGGCTGCACTTACGCGTGGACACCACCCGTACATAACCCGGGTAACAACACCGCCAGTATTCCGCCCATTAAAGGGCGAAATCATCAGATAACACCAGTTATATCTTACAGGCTCGCGTTTTAAGAAAAGCGGATTTCACTACGAATTGAATATCGCTAGGCAGATCTGATTTTAAATCAAACGTTTGGCGGGCACTCAATCCTCTTCATTCGCCTCGCGAATTCGTTCACGGCGCTCAGCCTCTTCGGCCATGACCGCTTTAATTTCCATTAAGACGGCGTCAACATCGGCAGCTTCGCCACTGTCTTCAAACAAGCCCGTTAACTCTGTGTCTTCATTGAGTTCGCCCTCTTCATACAGGGCCCAAATTTCATCTGCGTAGCGGGTTTGCAATAACTCGGGGGCGTATTGACCGTAGTATTCGGTCATATTATTGACGTCTCTCGTCAACATACTGTGGGCATTATTATTGCCCGCAGCGTCAACGGCTTGGGGCAGGTCGATAATCACTGGCCCGTATTCGTCAACCAGCACATTAAACTCAGACAAGTCGCCGTGGACCAGACCTGCGCAAAGCATTAGTTTTACGTAGTGCATGACCACCGCATGATCTTCTATGGCCTGTTCGGCGGGCATAGACACATCGTTTAAGCGTGGCGCTACGCCACCCTCTTCGTCGGTAACCAGCTCCATGAGTAGCACGCCGTCAAAACAGCCATAGGGCTGCGGCACTCGCACCCCGGCTTTAGCTAGGCGATAGAGCGCATCAACCTCGGCGTTATGCCAGGCGTCTTCCTGCTGCTTGCGACCAAACTTAGAGCCTTTTTCCATTGCTCTGGCGCGGCGGCTATTGCGCACTTTACGGCCTTCTTGGTAAAGCACCGCTTGCTTAAAGCTGCGCTGAGCAGCTTCTTTGTACACTTTGGCACAGCGAATTTCTTCGCCACAGCGCACCACATAGACGGAGGCTTCTTTACCGCTCATTAAAGGCCGCAGCACTTCGTCAACAATGCCGTCGTCAATCAGCGGCTGGATACGTTTGGGTGTTTTCATTGCGCCCTTTTTGGGGTCTGAATCAAGACCATTTAAGAATAGCTGAAAATCAGCGCCGTTAGGCCATTGTAAACGGCCACGCCAAATTAGGCGATCAGCGCTAAATTCACAGTGAATACGGACAAAGCTTAATTGGTTTTCTTAACGAAGGCACTGATAATCACGATACGCGTACCATTTATCCGCCCTTCAATATGCTCGGGGTTATTCGTCAGGGAGATATTACGCACGGGGGTTCCACGCTTGCCAACAAAGCTAGTGCCCTTCACATCTAAGTCTTTAATGAGCACCACCGAATCTCCCGCAGCCAGCTGAACGCCATTGCTATCTAGACATGGCTCGCGGTCATCGCTGGCCGTAACCTCGGTCGCGACAGCCCATTCTTTGACTTCGTCGTCAAGATAGACCATTTCCAGAAGATCCTGCGCCCACGCGTGCTCACTCAGGCGCGCTAAAAGACGATACGACAATACTTGTACGGGGGGAATCGGGCTCCACACGGTGTCATTTAGGCTGTGCCAGCGATTCACGTCTAGCTCACTGCCGTCAGCCAGTTGCTCTCGACATGCCTGACAGCTCATAACACAGCGCTCAGCGTCGTCATCGCCATAGGGCGCTACTGGAAACACCGCCAAATGCTCAGCAGAAGAACAGAGCTCGCATTTAGAGTCACTGCGCTGCATAAGGGCTTGTTCGGTGTTCATAAGTGCTTATCCACGCTAAAAGCGAGGTATTTTACGGCGTATGGCGATGAGAAACGACCTTAAATTTCAACGGGCCACAACTCAACACCACGGTAGGGGCGCTCTGACTGGCGCCGCAACACCGGCGCCCACCAATAAAGCCGCCTTTATTAGGCGGTTTTATTTTCCCAATCACTGGTACTGGCATCTGCGTCGGCGCTTGTGGAAGGTGACTCATCAACTGATCGAAGTTGCGGTGCGTCGTGCTTTTTGACTTGGCTGGCGCCAATAAACTGACCGCCGGACTCTATCACCAACTCCCGCACTTTAATTTCGCCACTGACCTGGCCTGAAGCAACAATTTCCAAACGATCAGCATCAACCTTGCCGTCAAGAATGCCGCTGACCAATACCCGCTTGGCACTAACATCGCCGGTATAGCGACCACTGCTGCCAATCGTCACATCACCATCGGAGTTCAACTTACCCTCCATGGTCCCGTCGAGATGGAAGTTGTCGGTTAGCTTGACGTCGCCGACAAGGGTGGTGCCAGCTGCGACCACCGTCGTTCTGGGGCTACCGTCTGTTTTCTTAGCGTTTTTGCCAGTGAATCCCATTTTATTTTCCCCTCGCGCGTAAAAAGTACGTCGTAATTTTCCCAAGACCATTCCATAAACGGACCGGGCGCTAAACGCCGGTGCAAATGCCGTACCTCGTAATGCAGGTGAGGTGCACTGGACATGCCGGTATTGCCGCTGTAACCCAATAAATCGCCCTGCCTAACATAATCGCCAATGCTAACCGCAGTTTTGTTGAGATGACCGTACAGGGTGGTAAAACCAAAATTGTGATCCAATTTCACTAAGCGGCCAAAGCCACTGTCGTTCATGCCAGCCCACTCCACCACGCCGTCGGCGGTCGCGTAAACCGGCGTTCCGATACTTGCACGTAAATCCGCGCCACCGTGCAAAGCCATGCGGCCAAGCACTGGATGATTACGCATACCGAATCGGCTGGTGACATACGCTTCGGCAAGTGGGTAGCCGCTGGGGATGGTGCTGAGCATAAAGCGTTTTTCGGAGGCGGTTTGACTTGCGGTGTCTAGGCGCTGGTAAAGTGCCGTTTCAGGTTCGGGGCTCAAACCTATCATGGTTTCGATGGTGCCTAATTCATCACTCATCACTGACAAGGCGGCGACCTTTTCTTCTACCGTGGCCTGCAATAACTTTTGTTGTCGCAGCAAGCTCTCATTTTTCTCTTTTACTAGCGCCTGGTATTCTTGCAGCTCGATCACTTCGCCATTCAAGCTATTAAGCTGGTACGAAAGGAAATAAATCGCCAGAAAGCCGCCCAAAAAGCAGGTAGCGATAAATATCGCAATACCCGCCATAAAGCGGCGCATCAATTGCGTTACGGTATAGTGTCTGGCACCGCTATAACTTGTTATTGTAATTCCGTAGTGCTCGCGCATTCAATTTCTCGTGGTTTCAGGATGCAAAAACACTGTTATAAGCCCTTTAATTTAAGCGCTAACAGTCCTGCCGAACGATTATGTTTGCGGGCACAATTCGTGCCCAAGTCAATACAGCTGAGCGGATTATGTTATTAGTTCGCAATGGATGCAAATTGTAAGCTAATTCAAGCTATTACATGGCCGAGTAAAACCCATTGCTAGGCGCGTAAAGGCAATGATTAATTGGCCCGCCACGGCTGAGGAGCCCCCCGTTTTGAGCGCACAATTACCGCTGGTCAGCAATCCCCTGTACAGCTACCCATTTGCTTCTGGCCACCGCTTTCCCATGCAGAAGTTTTCTTTATTATTTAATCACTTGCGTGAAATTGGCATTGCCACGCAAGCCAACACTTACCGACCAGGACGGGTTCGCGGCGAAGTCTTAGCGCTCGCCCACTGCCCCCAGTATATCCATGCCTTTTGTAACAACACCCTCAGCCCCAGCGCCAATCGGCGCATGGGCTTGCCGTGGAGCGAGAGCCTGCGCCAGCGCAGCTTAATTTCACCGAATGGCACCTTTCTCACCGCCCAATTGGCACTGAAATACGGCATGGCCTGCCATCTGGCTGGCGGCACCCATCACGCCCACTACGACTTTGCCTCTGGGTTTTGCATCTTTAATGACCTTGCGGTGACGGCGCGCACCCTCTTGGCGCAGAAAAAAGTCCAGCGCATCCTCATCTTTGACTGCGATGTTCACCAAGGCGATGGCACAGCCCGTATTTTGCAAAGCGATACCGCGGTGTTTACCTGCTCAGTGCACTGCGAGAAGAACTTTCCTGTTCGCAAAGCCCGTAGCGACCTCGATATCAATGTTGCCGCTGGCTGCGGCGATCAGGAATATTTAGATATTGTGAACGCGGGCCTGAGCCAGGCACTGCGTCTTGCCCGGCCCGATATCGTGCTTTACGACGCGGGCGTCGATATTTATGAACACGACCCCCTAGGCTTACTCAATATCAGCAATGCCGGAATCCGAGAGCGAGATCGATTGGTTTTAGAAAGCTGTGTGACCCAAGGCATTGCCGTTGCAACAGTGATTGGCGGCGGTTACGACCGAGACCAGCTGGCCTTAGCGCTGCGTCACGCGATTGTTGTCGAAGAAGCCGCCAAATTATTTAACGCTGCCTTAAACTAAAAAGCGGCCCGTAGGCCGCATAGGAACTCGTTACCGACGGGTCATCTGTTTGAAAAAATGCCCAGTATCGATTCTAGTAAACCTTGCAATACCGCCAATGGGTCGGCACTGGGGTTTAGCGTTAGCGCTGCTTGCAAATCACCGACCACATCGCAAACGGCAGCGAGTGGTGTTGTTGCCAATGGGCAGGCCCCGCCACCCTGCAGCGCCGAGGCGACTGGTGCCAGCAACACATCCAATGGCGTACCAGTAAGGCCACTGCCGCCCTGCGCAGACAATGCGGCTTGAATAGGCGCCAATTGATCTAAAACAGCGTCAAGTGGCGTACCCGTTGTGCCCGAAGAACCGCCACCGGCTAGTGCGCCAGTAATTGCGCTCTGTAAGCCACCTAGCACAGTATCGCTCAGCGGCGCAAAGAGATCACCGGCACCCGCACCAAACAAAGACGTAAAGTCGCCAGCGGTTAAGCCGCTAAGGTCTCCGCCGAGCAGCCCCGTTAGACTTGCCACTGCCGCTTCAATTTGGCTACTAAGTACCGGCCCCTGTCCCGCCTGCTCTTCAATAAAGGCAATGGGCACGACCTTGGTTAAAACATTGTCGAGCAAGTTATTCACCGTGCTAGTAACCGCAGCGCCGGTGATGTCGGGGTCCATGGTTTCTAACGCTGCGACGGTAACGGCAAGATCGCTAAACGCCTGATTAAGCGTAACTAACAAACCACCTAAGATTGGTGCATCAGCCACTTGATCTTGCGCCATGACGGTCGCGAGCCCCTCGCTGAAAGCCGTGCTCAATTGCTGCATCAGTGCCGCCGCGCTTGGTGCATCACCGCCACTGCTACCACCGCCGCTGGCGGCGGCAAACACAGGCGCCAGCGCATCACCGAGGGGGGCTAATGGCGTGCCTGCCAAAGGATTGCTGCCACTTTCACCGGCGCTACCACCAGTACAGCTAGCGCCCGTTAAAGAGGCCAATGCCGCTGGAAGGTCGGTAGCCAACTCGGTTACTGACGCCTGCAGCCCCGAAGCTGAATTAGCCAATAACGCAGCAGGGTCTTGCAGGGTTGCGGGGTCTACTTGCACAAGCACTGAATCTAAAATATCCAAAACGTCAGTAACAACAAAACCACCAACGCAATTGATTGCACCTTCCAGCGGCGTGCCTGCCGCCGCTCCGGCCAGCTGAGTAATGACCTGCTCAGACAAAGGCTGCTGAACCACATCAAGGGGGCCTTCAACCTCAGAATAACTTGAGGTAACCGGCTGTTCTGCCGCTGACGTTGTCTTGCCAGACTTACTACTACCGCCGCCACCGCAAGCGGTCAGCGCCAAACTGGCGCCGAAGCTCACTGCAAGAAGGGTTTTTCCTGAAAAGCACTTCATACTAAATACTCCGTTAATTAGCTTAAATAAAATGGTGGACCCCATTTTAGAAAACACGTCCGATCACCCAGCTTTAACTCTGCAGCAGAGTATTTATATTTATTACAGCGTTCTGAGCGTGCTGTGTGCAGTAGAACAAGATTTGCAGTTGAATTAAGTAAGGGAAAACCGAGGAGCACGACCAAAACGGTGTGAACCCCATCACAAACTGCTATGAAACCCTCGCAGCCAATTTCGCTGCAAATGTAGTGGGTAAAAACTAAAATCGCCCTTTGCTCGCCAGTCAGGAATAATAGGTGTTTTATTTGGGACAACAGCCTTATGCCGCAAGCCCCTAACTGGGACAGACCCACGCCATTCACCTTGGACTTTAGCGTTGATAGCAGCCATATCGACGGCATTGGCCATGTTAATAACGCGGTTTATGTCGACTGGTGCCAGCAAGCAGGCTGGAGCCACTCTTTGGCACTGGGTCTTAATCTTGAGGATTACCGTCGGCTTGATGCCGCCATGGTGATTCGCCGCGCCGATTACGACTATATTTTATCGGCCTACGCTGGCCAGGAATGTGTGATGGGAACCTGGCTGACCGCCAGTGACGGCAAGCTTATTATGGAACGGCAGTTCCAATTGCAGCGCAAAATCGACGGTAAAACCCTATTGCGGGCCACCTGGCAACTCGTCTCTGTTCGCATGAGCAACGGCAAACCAAGACGGATGCCCCCAGAGTTTGTTCAGGGCTATGGCCAAGCTGTCATTACCGCACCGCAATAATTCTGGCACCACCTTAAGCCCGATGTCCGAGCAAAAATCAGCAAGGTCAATGCAGGCTCGGCCATTCGGTGTAGAATAAGACAAACTCCCACCCACATTCCCATAAAGAGAGTAGCCACTGGTGACAAGTCAATACGCTGAACACCCCGCCATGTTTCGTAACAAGCCCCTCGGGTTCATCCTTGCCGTCATCCTTATTCCTGCGGCTATCGGCATACTTATCCTGATGGTTTGGTATTTACGATGTAAGTCGACCAAATTGGAAATTAACGGCAATGAAGTGGTATTGGAACAAGGCCTGCTGAGCAAAGAGCGCACCGAGCTATCGGTCAGCGGTATTCGCACCGTTAAAATTAATCAGTCTTTTTTTAACCGCTTATTCAAAGTAGGTACCGTATCAATTTACACCGCCGGCGATAGCCCAGAAATTCAAGCGGCGGGAATGCCTCGCCCAGAGGTGTTTCGCGAGCTGGTCAAGGCCGCACAGGCTTAAGGCCTGATAAGGATCTAACTGCATGAGTGAGCAAAACTCGGGCGACGACCGCCAAGCCCTTAAAATCGCGGTAGCGTCATTGGTCATTGCCGCCCTTCTCGGTGTCGCGCTGATGCTATTCCTACCCTTGCTAGGCAGTTTTGTCGACCAGCATTTCAGCGCAGGGATGGGCTTGAAAGACGCCGCCGTGGTGGCATTTTTTACCACTGTCGTCACCCTTGTTATTTTTGCCGTGGCCGCTGGCGACGGCTTATTGGGCGAGCTGCAGTTTATGCTCAGCGGCTTCTTTGGCTTTTTTTTGGTGCTATGGCTGCTTATCGCATGGATATTTTAATGCGCCAAGCCCCTCTGGGAGCACCGCATGTTTGACCTCGGCGACCTCACCCTAAGTTTTTGCTTTTTTGGTTTGCTCGCATATTTTTGGCGCGCCCAAGGCACCCGCGAACTCGCGTTGCGCGCCACCCGAAAGCACCTAGAGCAACAACAGCTGCAGTTATTAGACGGCCATGTCGCCCTGCGCGCGGTGTGGTGCAAGCGTGACACCAATGGCCAAATCAAACTGTGGCGCCGTTATATTTTTGAATTTACCGCCACTGGCCATGAGCGCTACAAAGGCCAGGTGGTAACCCTCGGCAATCGCGTTGAGGGCTTTGAGCTAGAACCCCATCGCTTCCCCAACGACATTATTCACTAGGCGCTCACTACAGCGCCTTACAAAAGAAACTCCTTATGCGCCACGGCACCAGTTTTAATCCCGAACAAGACGTTAATTGGAAAACCCTAAAAGAGCTAATCCCCTATTTGCTGGCCTTTCGTCAACGTATCGGTGTTGCCCTGCTCTGCCTGGTGGCAGCCAAGGTTGCCAGTGTCGGCCTACCATTTATACTCAAACATATCGTCGATCAGCTCGACAGCCAAGATCAACCCGCCATTGTCGTCTTGCCCTTAGCGCTGCTAATCGCCTATGGCGCACTGCGTTTTGCCAATGTGTTGTTTGGCGAGGTGCGCGACACTATTTTTGGCCGGGTTACCGAGAGCGCTATGCGCAATATCGGCCTGACCGTGTTCAAACATTTGCACTCATTAGATTTAGATTTTCACCTTAATCGCCGCACTGGCGGCCTGTCCCGCGACATTGAGCGCGGCACCAACGGCATTAATTTTTTACTGCGTTTCATGGTTTTCAATATTGTGCCCACCTTTATTGAAATAGGCTTGGTGGTGGTATTGCTCGGCTGGCGCTACAGTATTTGGTTTGCGCTTATCGTGCTCATTGCCGTCATTTGCTATGTGGCCTTCTCCATCTACGCCACCGAACGCCGCACGGCCTATATTCGTCGCGCCAACGAGGCCGAGTCCCGCAGCAGCAGCCGCGCGGTAGACAGCCTACTCAATTTTGAAACCGTCAAATACTTTGGCAACGAACACTACGAAGCCCAACGCTACGACGAAGAACTGGCCAGCTGGCAATTAGCCCGTCGCCAAAATCGTTTGAGTCTGTTCGCCCTTAACGCGGGCCAGGCCTTTATTATCGCCGCCGCCATGACCGCTGCCATGATTCTCGCCGCCAACCAAGTGCAGGCCGAGAAAATGACCCTCGGTGACTTTGTACTGATCAATGCCTTTATGATGCAGATATTTATGCCGCTTAATTTTCTCGGTTTTGTTTACCGTGAAATGAAAGGCTCCATGGCCAATATTGAAGCCATGTTTGCTCTGCTTCGTCAGCGCCCCACTATTAATGACGCCGCGCAAGCCCCAACGCTGGCGCTAAAGGACGGCTGCATTGAAGTGCAAGACCTCAATTTTCAGTATCACAGCGACCGCCCCATTTTAAACAACATCAGCTTTACGGTTGCCGCAAAACAAAAGGTCGCTATTGTTGGTAGCAGCGGTGCAGGCAAATCCACCCTGCTTAAATTATTGTTTCGCTTTTACGACGCCAGCAGCGGGCGAATCCTCATTGACGGTCAAGACATCAAAACGGTCAGTCAGGCATCTCTGCGCGGCGCACTGGGTATCGTCCCCCAAGACACAGTACTGTTTAATATGTCGATACTTGAAAATATTCGCTACGGCCGCATCGACGCCAGCGACGAGGATATTTACGAGGCAATTCGCATGGCCCACCTCAGCGACTTCATCGCGCGCTTGCCCAAAGGCGTAGACACCTTGGTGGGTGAACGCGGTTTAAAACTGTCCGGCGGCGAAAAACAGCGCGTAGCCATCGCCCGCGCCCTGCTCAAGAAATCCCCTATCATGATTTTTGACGAGGCCACCTCGTCATTAGACAGCGCCTCGGAACGGCTTATTTTAGAGGCCATAAAAGATATTGCTCGGGAGCACACCATGCTGGTGATTGCCCACCGCCTGTCAACGGTAGTCGATGCCGACCATATTTTAGTGCTCGATCAAGGCGAAATTGTTGAGCAGGGCAATCACGCGTCGCTATTGGCCCAGCAAGGCCAATACGCCCACTTGTGGCTGATGCAGCAGCGCGAGCGCAGCATAGCCCCTACTGCAGAAGAATGATTGCCTGCGCTAACAGACTCTTATAGTCTGAAGACCACCAACACAAAATGAGAATAATATGCAGCAGCTCTCTGGTCAGGACGCCATGTTCATTCACACTGAAGCCACCGGTATACCACAGCATATCGGTGCCCTCAGCATTTACGATCAATCCACAAGCGCCGACGGTATTGTCCGCTTCAAACAAATATTGCAGTTAATCGAGAGCCGCGCCCACCTCTCCCCCATATTTAAGCGCCAGCTGCGCAGGGTTCCCCTTGGTCTTGACCAACCCTATTGGGAAGACATCGAAAACCTCGACATTGAAAGTCATATTCATCATATCGCCCTGCCCAAGCCCGGCGACTGGCGCCAACTCTGCATTCTGGCCTCACGCATTCACTCCCGGCCCATGGACTTGAGCAAACCACTGTGGGAGATGTATGTCATTGAAGGCCTCGACAGCGTTCGCGGCCTGCCTAAGAACTGCTTTGCGGTGATGATTAAAATTCACCACGCCGCCATGGACGGCGCCAGTGGCGCTCAGTTTATTCCCATGATTCACGACCTTAGCCCAGATATTGGCGATGCTGGCACAGCGCCCCAACGGGTCGTACAGCAATACAATAACTGGCATATGCTAAGTCGCGCCGTGGGCAATAATTTAAAAAAACCCAAGCAATTTTTTGACCTCGCTGGCAGTTTAATTCCCGCTTGGCAGCGCATTCGCCGGGGCAAAAAAGAGCAGGATTTTGTCAGCCTCGACGACAAACAAAAAACCTTATTTCAGGGCAAAATATCCCCCCACCGAGTTTGCGACGCCGTGCCCTTCGCCTTTGAAGAGCTGCGCGCCATAAAAAACACCGTACCTGGCGCCACCATTAACGACACCATGCTCTGCGTGGTTTCCGGCGCTCTGCGCAAATACCTAAGCGCCAAACAAGCCCTGCCCGAAAAGACCCTCGTGAGCGGCTGCCCTATTGATGTTCGCAGCGATGCAGAGCGCAGTGGCGGCGGCAATATGGTGGGCTTTATGACGGTCTCACTGCATTCCAATATCGCCGACCCCAAGAAGCGACTGGCGGCAATTCACGACGCCTCCATGAGCAGCAAAGCCTATGCCGAAGCCCTCGGCCCCCGCGTTGCGGTCAATGTGACCGATGTCCTGCCCGGCGGCGTTTTATCGCTGGCCTTGCGCGCAGCTGCGTCCACCGGCCTGACCGAATCTGCGGTGATCTTCAATACCGTGGTCACCAATGTACCTGGGCCCAATCAGCAATTGTATTTTTGCGGTGCCAAGTTGGTCGACGGCATGAATTTCGGCCCCTTATTACCCAATGTTGGGCTGTTTCACATTGTTTACAGCTCAGTGCTGAATAAAGTGGGCAGTATTTCTATTTCCTTTACCGCTTGCCGTAAAATGCTGCCAGACCCCGAATTTTATTCCGAGTGCCTGCAGGCGTCGTTTGACGAGCTAAAGGCGGCCACCCTCGGCAGCACTAAAACAGCAAGCCCAGCATTAGACTCAGTACACGAATAGCTAAGGGAGTAGCTCGCAGGCATGAATGACAGTCACGATCTCCGCCTAATTATCGAATCACGAATCCCCGTGATTATCATTGAAACTTGGGAGGAGCGCCGCGCGCTGTCACTGCTGACTAAGCTCGGTATTCAGCAGGGCCTGCCGGTGTTCTCGTGGTCGGTGACCGACGGCCTGCGCCGCGCCGATTTTGATCAGGCGCCCAATCAGCCTCTCACCGCCGAACCCGAGGCCGTGCTAAAACATATTCGAAGCACCGGCAGTGCCGGGCTATACGCCCTTTGTGATTTTCATCCCTACCTCAACGACGAGCCTCGCAATATTCGTTTAATCAAAGAAATTGCCATGCAAGCCGAAGACAGCGGCAAGAGCTTGGTGTTTATCAGCCACGCCTTCAATATTCCCAGCGAGTTCAAACGTCACAGCGCCCGCTTTAACCTGTCTATGCCCGAGGACCACAAACTCCGCGCCGCCATTTACAAAGAAGCACAAAACTTCAGTAACACCACCGGCCGCAAAGTTAAAACCGACCGCGACGCGCTAGACAAGCTAATCAACAATTTGCGCGGGCTACCCTTAGAAGACGCCCGCAAGCTCGCTCGCGGTGCCATTATTCAAGACGGCGCCATTACCCATTCCGACCTCAGCAGCGTCAATAAGGCCAAATTCGAGCTACTCGACATGGACGGTGTGCTCAGTTTTGAATACGACACCGAAAACTTTGCCAATGTCGGCGGCTTAAGCAAGCTCAAGGACTGGCTGGGCAAACGCGAACAGGCCTTTCAGCAAGGCGGCGACGACTCGCCCAAGGGCATTATGATGGTGGGCGTGCAAGGCGGCGGCAAAAGCCTAGCCGCCAAGGCGGTGGCCGGCCTATGGGGCATGCCGCTATTACGCATGGACATGGGCGCGCTCTACAATAAATTTTTTGGCGAGTCTGAACGCAATGTTCGCGAGGCCTTAAAACTGGCCGAAACCATGGCGCCCTGCGTATTGTGGATAGACGAAATTGAAAAAGGCATTGGCAGCGATGACCACGACGGCGGCACCTCCAAGCGGATTTTAGCCACCCTCCTCACTTGGATGGCAGAACGCCAGCACGCCGTATTTATTGTTGCCACCGCCAATAATATTCAGCGCCTACCACCTGAATTAATACGCAAAGGCCGTCTCGACGAGGTGTTCTTTGTCGACCTACCCTCGGAGCAAGTGCGCCAACAGATCTTTGCCATTCACCTTGAGAAGCGCAACTACCCCTTGGCCAATTTCCGCTGCGCCGAACTCAGCGCTGCCAGCGCTGGCTTTACCGGCGCCGAAATAGAGCAGGCAATTGTCGCCGCACGTTACTCCGCCAAGGCCCGCAATGAAGAGCTGTGCACCGCCCATATCATTGCCGAAATCGACGCCACCGTGCCGCTGTCGGTGACCATGAGCGAACAGCTCGATGCCCTCCGTGCCTGGTGCCAAACCCGCGCCGTCGCGGCCGACTAAGAAATATCGCCTCATCGACCTCGGCAAAGTGACATAATAGCGAACAAGCCGCTGGGGTTACCCCGCTGCGTTTGTTCTGCCATCTCACCTCAACTTGGACCAGCCATGCCCCTGCTCGCCCTAGAACACATGCTCTGCCCCTTAGAGCAATACCCATTACACCGCGACGGTAAAACTTGGCGCTGCAGCAACAACCACTGCTTCGATATTGCCAAGCAGGGCTATGTTAATTTACTGCCGGTACAGAACAAAAAATCCCTAGACCCCGGCGACAGCCAAATAATGATTCAGGCCCGCCGCCAGTTTCTGGATAGCGGCGCCTACGCCCCCCTTGCCCAAGCACTCGCGACGACGGTTGCCGATTTATGCAAAGACCATAATGACCTTGCCATTCTCGATGCCGGCTGCGGCGAGGGCTATTACCTCAACACGGTTTGCAACAACTTGCTCGCCGCCCAAGCCGAACTTGCGCTCACCGCCACCGGCTTAGACATTTCCAAATGGGCGGTGCGCGCCACCCGCATTCGCAATGCGGGTATCAATGGACTGGTGGCAAGCAACCGGCAAATTCCACTGCCCGACAACAGCCAAGATATCCTACTCTGCACCTTTGGCTTTCCAGTGTTTAGCGAGTTTCAGCGAGTCGTTAAGCCTGGCGGTCATATTATTATGGTCGACCCCGGCCCCGAGCATTTGATCGAACTGCGCCAGCAAATTTATGACGAGATCCGACGCTCACCCCCGGCAAACTTGGCCGCAGGCATTAACTCAGAGTGGCAGCAGAGCAGCGAAACCGCGCTTAGCTTTAGTACCCCAATACTCAGTGCAGCCTTATTTGAGCAACTGCTAATCATGACCCCCCACCTCTACCGCGCCAGCAAAGCCGGTCGGGAGCGCGCTGCCAAACTTGAGCAGCTCGCGCTCACCGTCGACGTCTGCATACGCGTCCTCAGCCACCAACCTTGAGCGCCGGGCCACGTTGAACGTGGCCCGGTTATTGCTGTCACTTAAGGACGAAGTTAGTGACAGCCAGTCCCGCGTTGCGGCGCAACAGCACCGTCACTTTCTATCTGTATTCTGGCTATCAGCGCCTGCGCACCGCGCAATAACAAGGCGTGCTTGCACACAATAATGGATGGATTCGCAATGCAGCAACTCAATGGCCTCGATGCCCTCTTCGCCCATAATGAACGCCAGCATGCCCCCATGCATATTGCCGCGCTCATGGTATACACCCCGCAAACCACCAAGCACAAAAAATTTCGCCTACAGGAAGTCCGCAATAGCATTGAACAACGCCTATCGGTATCGCCGGTATTTCGACGCCGCCTGTTAACCGTCCCCTACAATCTTGATCAACCCTACTGGCTTGAAGATGAAACCTTCAATATCGACAAGCATATTCACAGCCACGAGCTAACAGCCAAAAGTAGTGAAGCGGATTTCCACACCCTTATTGCCACGCTTCACGCCCAGCCAATGGATATGAGCCGCCCGCTATGGGAAGCCCATGTTATTCACGGCCTCGGCCGACTGTCGAATTACAGCAAAGGCAGCTTTGGCATTTACATGAAGGTACATCACGCCGCCTTGGATGGCGTCTCCGGCACCGATATCCTCGCTGCGCTGCACGGTATAGAACCGCTTGCGTTTAAACCCGGCGCACTCCCCGACACCTGGGCCGGTGAAACCCCACCATCCCAGTGGGCGGTAAGCCGCAACGCTTATAAGAATAACCTGCAAAAGCCGCTGCAACTGTTCCGCCAGGCTCGCCAACTCTTACCCAAGCTCCGTCAAGAAATACAAGAACACGGCAGCGACCACACACCGGGGGTCAGTTGGCAGAAATCGCCATTTAATACCCGCATCGACGCCCAGCGTCAGGTGTTTGTGGTGCGCTTTGACTTTTCACGCCTGCGCGCCATCCGCCGCGCCTACCCACGCACCACGGTGAACCATGTCATTCTCTGCATCGTCGGCGGCGCACTGCGCAGCTACCTCATTCAACGCAATGCACTGCCAAATAATCCGCTGGCATCCCTTGTTCCAGTGAACGTGCGCAGCAAAGATCTCGACAACTGCGGCAATGCCATCAGCATGCTGATTAGCAATCTGCGCACCGACATCGAAGACCCGCTGCAACGTTTAGTGGCGGTGCGCGACGCCGCCACGTCGGCCAAAAAGCGCAACGACAATATTGGTCGCAGCAGCTTGAGCAATATTTTTCGAGCGCTGCCCAGCAGCGTAGAAGCGGCGGCGCTGCGCACCTTATCGGCCCTTGCCTACTGGCCAGGCGGTCTTCCCTTGCCGGCCTGCACCTTTGTCAGCAATGTGCCTGGGCCACCTATACCGCTGTACTTTAACGACGCCAAACTTGTCGACATGCTTGGCCTTGGCCTAATCATGGATCATGTCGGCTTATTTCATGTTGCCATGAGTTATAACGGCGTACTTAGCCTATCGGTCCTTAGCAGCCCCAAAACCCTACAAGACCCAGCGCTTTATCAACGCTGCTTGGAGGCGTCCTTTTCTGCACTAGATCAAGCCATGCAACGACAGGCCAATAAGACATAATCCCAATTTGGTCTTGAAATAAGCGATCAAATCCCCATTTCTAGTGTCACATATCGGCAACACTAAACTCGCTTGCTAAGGGACCGCCCGCAATGACGGAAAAAAACGCTATTGGCCAGTTACGCAACTGGCTGACTTCGCAGATTATTGGCCAACAAAGCCTAGTCGACCGCCTACTCATCGCCCTCTTGGCCGACGGCCATTTACTGGTCGAAGGTGCACCTGGCTTAGCCAAGACCAAGGCAATAAAAACCTTATCAGACGGCATTGCCGCGAGTTTTCAACGTATTCAGTTCACCCCCGACTTACTTCCTGGGGATGTCACCGGTAGCGATATTTACCGGCCAGAGACCGGCGCCTTTGAATTTCAACCCGGCCCAATTTTTCATAATTTAGTATTGGCTGACGAAATTAACCGCGCCCCCGCCAAGGTGCAGTCGGCGCTACTTGAAGCCATGGCCGAACGCCAAGTCAGCGTGGGCAGCAACACACTGCAACTCCCCCCCCTGTTCTTGGTAATGGCCACCCAAAACCCCTTAGAGCAAGAAGGCACCTACCCCCTGCCTGAAGCCCAACTCGACCGCTTCTTAATGCACGTCAATGTCGCCTACCCCGACGCCGCGGCGGAATTGGAGATCCTGCGCCGGGTGCGCGCCGAAGCCAAGGGTGAAATTCACCAGCCCGAGCCACTGAGCCAAGACATCTTATTCGCAGCGCGGGAACAAATTCTCAACTTGCACATGGCCGAAGCTGTTGAGGAATACATGGTCCAGCTGGTGATTGCCAGCCGGGAACCCGCTCGCCTCGACGCGGAATTGGCGAGCTGGCTAGAAGTGGGCGCCAGCCCCCGCGCTACCATTGCCCTCGACCGCTGCGCCCGCGCCCACGCTTGGCTCAACGACCGCGACTACGTCAGCCCCGACGACGTTCAAGCTGTTGCCCACGACGTGTTGCGCCATCGCCTAATTCTCAGCTTTGAAGCCGAGGCCGACGGCATTCGCAAAGACCATATTATCGACCGCCTCCTGCAGGTGGTGCCGGTGGCATGAGCAGCCTGCCCCGGGGCAATTTTAGCGCACCAGTACGGGGCGCCATTGTGGATCAGCAAACGCTGATCCACACCCGTTTTGCCGGTGCGCAATTGCGCGCCACCCCCAAGCGGCGACATTTTGCCAAGCAGAGCGGCAGCCACGCCTCGCCGGTTAAAGGGCGCGGCTTGGCCTTTCACCATGTGCGCGAATATCAGGGTGGCGATGAAATTCGCCACATTGACTGGCGAGTCACCGCCCGCACCGCGAAAGCGCACACCAAGATTTTTGAAGAAGAAAAAGAGCGCCCAGTAGTGCTCTGCTTAGATCAGCGCCACGCCATGTTCTTTGGCAGTCGCCACTGTTTTAAATCGGTACTCGCCTGCCATGTTGCCGCCACCCTCGCCTGGGCGGGACTAGACAATAACGACCGAGTTGGCGGCCTGGTATTTACCGACAGCGGGCACCGCGAAGTTCGGCCTCGGCGCAGCCACCGCGCGGTATTGAATTTTATTCACACTGCCGCCGACTACAATCAGCAACTGGCCGACACTTCAACCAGTGGCGACGACAGTATTGCACCGCCGCAAAGCCTCGCCACCGCCTTCGAAGAATTGCGACGTATCACTCGGCCCGGCTCAACAGTCTACGTGGTCAGCGACTTTAACGGTTTCGATCAAGACGCCGAGCGGCAATTGCATTTAATCGCGCGCCACAACGATGTCATCGCGATTACCATCAGCGACCCACTAGAGGAAGACCTGCCGAGCTCCGGCATGTACCCGGTAAGCAATGGCCGTGAGCGCCTGCAACTGATGCTTAACTCTGCCATCCGTCAACAGTTTCACGACCGCAGCGAAGCGCGCCAAGCCGCCTTAAAAGCCAGCTTTCGCCGCACGGGCATTCATCACATTAGCCTAACAACCGACGCGCCGTTTTTTGATCTTTTACAGCGGGGCATGATGGGCAAATGAATACGCCAAACCCAACAATGCCGCCAGGCGGCGCAAGCCCCCTAGACCAGCTAGCGGATATCCATCTTCCGCCAGCGGTGCCTAGTTTTCCCTGGGCGCCCGGCTGGTGGGCATTACTGATTTTAGCCATTGGCCTCATTGCCACTGGTATTTGGCTGTGGCGGCGCTATCGCCAGCGCAGTGCTTACCGCCGCGCAGCCCAATTAGAATTAACGCGTATTCAGGCTATCGCCGACGATGCCGAATTTGCTCGCCAACTCAACCAATTATTACGCCGAGTAGCTATTCACTGTCAGTCGGCAAGTTCGTCTGCGCCGACTATAGCGGGGCTAAGCGGTGAGCAATGGCAGAATTTTTTGCTCAATAGCTGCGGCGCCAAGCCCGCGTTTACCAATACCACGCTCGACGCACTTGTCGCCGCCGCCTACCAAAGCCAATGTCCTGCGCTAGACCGTCAGCAGCTTTTAGGGCAAGCGCGGCTATGGATTCGTCGTCACCGGAGCCAGTATGTTTGAGTTTCAATGGCCATGGATATTTGTTCTGCTACCGCTGCCCATACTGGTGCGCTGGCTATCAAAAGCCCAGAACCGCGCCAGCGGCGCCGCACTGCGGGTGCCGTTTTTTGCCCAATTGCGCAGCCTAAGTGGCGAACAAAACACCCCTGCTGTCAACGGCAATAAATTTCATTTACTGCTCCTCAGTTTGCTGTGGCTGGCCCTGCTCGGCGCATGCGCCAGACCCATCTGGATTGGCGACGCCGTTGCCATGCCCACCAATGGCCGCGACTTAATGCTCGCCGTGGATATTTCTGGCTCAATGTCCCAGGAAGATATGATCATCCAAGACGAGGCCCTGCCCCGCCTCACGGTGGTAAAAGCCGTTGTAAACCAATTTGTGGAGCAGCGTCGGGGCGATAAACTCGGCCTGATTTTATTTGGCTCGCAACCCTATATTCAGTCGCCGCTGACCTTCGACCTAGACACAGTTAACACCTTAATGAACGAGGCTCAGGTCGGCTTTGCCGGTAAACAAACGGCCATCGGCGACGCGATTGGCTTTGCCATAAAACGCCTGCGCGAGCGGCCCGAAAATAGCCGCGTAGTGGTCTTGCTCACTGACGGCGCCGACACCGCCAGCAATTTAAAACCCCTCGAAGCCAGCAAATTAGCCGCCGCTGAAAAAATTAAAATTTACACTATTGGCGTTGGCGCCACAGAGATGCGCGTGCCCGGTATTTTCGGCAGCAACTTTGGCGCCCGCACCGTTAACCCCTCCGCCGACCTCGACGAAGGCACCTTACAAAGTATTGCCGACACCACCGGCGGCGCCTATTACCGCGCTCGAAATCCCGCCGAGCTACAAGCTGCTTATGCAGCCATTGCCGCCTTAGAACCGGTAGAGCAAGAGCAGGAAATGCTCAGGCCTGAGCGCTCGCTATTGCACTGGCCACTATTGGCCGCCGCCGGTCTTTGGCTACTTTTGGGCATTGGCCGGAATTTGCCTGCGCTGCCTGTGCGTAGCAATGCCGATGACACAAAAAATGAGGCCGCGCAATGAACCTGCCCAGCCTGCACTGGATTCGCCCCGACTTACTGTGGACCATTATTCCGCTGCTCATTGCCGCGCTGCTTCTGGCCCGCCAAAGTCGTCAACAGGGTGCCTGGCACAAGCATATTGACCCTAGTTTGCTGCCCTATTTGCTCGACGGTCAACGCAGCGACAAACCGGCGCGCTCCATCGCACTATTACTATTGGCGGCGCTGCTCGCTTGGCTGGCACTGCTCGGCCCCGCATGGCAGCAAGCACCCACACCGCTCTACAAGAACAATGAAGGCCTGGTGGTGGTCTTGGATTTATCACCGTCGATGCTCGCCGAAGACATTCAGCCCTCGCGGATTCGCCAAGCCCGTTTTAAACTTCGAGACCTCCTGCAGCTCCGCCAAGACGGTCAAACTGGCTTGGTGGTATTTGCTGCGGACGCGTTTGTGGTCGCCCCACTTACTGACGACGTCAACACCTTACTCACGCTGATCCCGGGCCTACACCCCGGAATGATGCCGCAAACCGGCAGCAACCCCTTGGCAGGGCTAGTACAGGCCAAGGACTTATTGGATCAAAGCGGCGGCAATGGCAAAATTTTATTAATAACTGACGGCGTTAATGAGGCGCAACTAAAAGGTTTAAAAAGCTTCCTCAAAGACAGCCCTTACACACTCTCTGTGCTCGCCGTTGGCAGTCGCGACGGCGCACCCATTCCCCTGCCTGACGGCGGCTTTGCCAAAGATAGTAGTGGCAATATTATTGTTCCCGCGCTGAGCAGCAAAGAATTAAAAGCCCTTGCCAGCGCCGGTGGCGGCGAGTATCGGGAGCTAAGCTTAGACGACAGCGATATTCGCGCCTTAAACCCAGACGCCGCGAGCTTGGCCGAGAACAGCCAAGATCCGTCCAGCACATCCTCAGATCGCCACTTTGACCAATGGAAAGACGCTGGCGGCTGGCTGGCCTTATTACTGTTGCCACTGGCCTTACTCGGCTTTCGGCGCAGCTGGCTGCCCAGCCTATTACTGCCGCTATTGTTGCTAGGCCAAACTCCGCAGGCCAATGCCATTGAATTCGACGCCCTGTGGCAAACCCCAGATCAACGCGGCGCCGCCTTATTAGACAGCGATCCGGCAGCGGCAGCGGAACAATTTAAAGACCCCGCATGGAAAGCCAGCGCCCAGTATCGTGCAGGCGATTATGCCGCAGCAGCCGAAAGCTACGCCAAACTTCCCGGCAGCGACGCAGCCTATAATCGCGGCAATGCCCTGGCCAAAGCGGGCAAATTAGATGACGCCATCGCGGCCTACAACGAGGCGCTAAAGCAAGAGCCCAATATGAGCGATGCCCTGCGTAATAAAAAACTTCTCGAAGACCTGAAAAAACAACAAGAGCAGCAGCAAAACCAAGAGCAGTCTGGCGACGGCGACAAGCAGGACCAAGACCAGCAATCCCAGTCGTCTGAGCAAGAAAATCAACAGGGCCAAGACGGGCAGCAAACGCCCTCAGATCAAGAGCAACAGGGCGAGCAAGGTCAGCCGCAATCGGATCAAGATCAATCCGAACAACAAAATTCCAATGACCAGAAAGAGGGCCAGACGCAGCCAAATCAAGAGCAGCCCGATTCCTCACCGCAGGAGCAAAGCGAATCCAGCGCCGAGCAAGAGAAGGCGCAAAAAGAACAACAGGACGCCGAGCAGCGCCAAGCCGAATTAGCTGAGGACTACGCCAAGCAAGCTGCTGAGCAACAATCTGCGGCGGCCGAGCCAAAAAACGACGCCAAGCCAGATGAGCAAAGCGAGCAAACCGCGCTTGCTGAAAGCCAACAACCGCTGAGCGAAGAAGACCAATCCAAAGAACAGTGGCTGCGTAAGATTCCCGATAACCCCGGCAATCTACTGCGCAATAAATTTCAGTACCAGCAACAAATGCGTCAACAACGTGGCAATCAAATTGAGCGAGAGAATTATGCGCCCTATTAAGCACGGCCTAGTTGCCCTGAACAAAATCAATACAGGCACCAGCATGCATGTTCATCAATTTGGCTTTCGCCAATTAAAAGCCGCCACCCTTGGCATATTGCTGCTAAGCCTGCTCTGCTGGGTACCCAGCGCCTTTGCCGAAACCAATGTGCGCGCCAGCGTAGATCGGCAACAAATTTCTAGCGAAGAAACCTTTACGCTGTCTCTGGTCGCCGACAGTATTTTATTTTCTGGCGAACCTGATGTAAGCGCGCTAGAAAAAGACTTTCATATTATTAATCGCCAGCAAAGTAGCCGCACAAATATTATCAACGGCAAGGTCAACAGCAGCCGTCAATGGGATTACACGCTTGCCCCAAAACGCGAAGGCACGCTAACCATCCCCGCCATTCCGATGGGCAAATTTCAGACTCGGGCGCTGACCATTTCCGTCGACAAGGCCAACCGCCAGACTCGCGGCGCCAATGGTGACAGTGTGTATTTAGAGTCCGACGTCACGCCCCGCTCTGCCTATGTGCAGGCGGAGCTGCAATACACCGTTAAAATTTTTACCTCTATTAATTTTTTAGACGCGTCTCTTGAGGCTCCCGAAGTGGAGAATGCCGTGGTGGAAGCCACAGGTGAACAGCGCTACCAAACCCTCGTCGATGGCCGTTACTACCAAGTGATTGAGCGCCGCTATTCCATTTACCCACAAACCAGCGGCGAGCTAAGCATTCCCGCACTCACCTTGCAGGCGCGAGTAGAGGGCTACCGTCCATCAATGCTCGACCCCGGCCGCTTGGTGGTAAAACGCAGCCAAGAGCACCACCTCAATATTAAGCCGCCACCAGCAGAATTTAAGGGCGCGGTGTGGTTGCCCGCCAAGAAGCTAGTCCTGGCCGAAAGCTGGAGCAAAGACCCCAACAGCATCCAGATAGGCGACTCCATTACTCGCACAGTGAATATTCAGGCTAAGGGTTTACTCGGCTCGCAGTTGCCTGCACTGCCGACTTATACCCTAAACAAGGCCAAGCTCTACCCAGATCAAGCCAAAATTGAACAAGGCGATGAGCAGTCAGAATGGAGCGGCGTACGCAGTGAGTCTGTCGCAATTATTCCGACCGAGGCCGGTGAGCTAGTGTTACCCGAAGTGCGCATTCCCTGGTGGAATACCACCACCAATAAGCCCGAAGTGGCAGTGCTGCCAGAGCGCCGCATCACCGTTGCGCCCGGCATGATGGACAATGTGAATTCCACGCCGCTCAGCACAAGCAATTCAGCATCAAATCAAACCCTGAGCACAAACCCAGCCGAAAATACCTTGGCAACCACCAGCAGCTCCGAACAAGCAACGTCCAACGCCCTGCTTTGGATGGTCATTGCGGCGCTGAGCCTAAGTAATATTGGTTTTGCTCTAGCATGGCTGCGTAACCGCAACGGGACGCCAAGCGCCAAAAATAACGTCAGAGTAAAACCGGAAAACGAGAGTGAGGCGACCGCATTTAGCAAACTCAAAAAGTGCGTCCAAGGAAATGCTGACGCCAGCAGCCTGCGCGGCGCGCTAGTAAACTGGGGGCAATGCTATTACCAACAAGCTCTAAGCCTTAGCCAGTTAGGCGCGCGCGCCAAGGAGCTTGAACACTATTGCCAAGCGTTGGACGCCCAGCTTTTCGCTGGTCGCGATGCAGAAATTGACGCCAAGGCGCTGCTAGATGCGGTAAAAAAACTACGCGCCACAAAACCCCACAAAAATGCCGCTAGCGCGCCTTTAGCCCCGCTGTATCCGTCGACGTAGGCTCTGGCGGGCTGCGCAATACCAACACCCCACCCAGCACCACGCAAATTATCCCGACCAAGGTTAGGTGGTCGGGAATATGATCCCATATCAACCAATCTATAACCCCGCTGAAAACTACCGCAAAATAACTTATCGGCGCCGATACCGAGGCCGATATATAGCGGTATGCCAAGGTATAAAGAACAAAACCCAAATAAATGACCACGCCCATATACACCAAGCCCGGCCATGCCGACAGGGGAATTGGCTGATAATGAAACAAAAAGAAGGGCAAGCTCACAATGACGGAGATCAAAAAATAGTAAAACAGTATTCGGTTTTGCGGCTCACCCTGCATTAACTCTCGGGTACTGATCATCGACACGGCTAAACCCAAGGCTGACAGCAGGGCCAGTACATGCCAGACACTGAATCCGGCAAAGCCTGGTTTTAACACCAGCACCACCCCAATAAAACCAATGAGCAACGGCGGCCAAGCATGGCGACCTACCCGCTGTTTAAACCATAGTAAAATAACAACTGGCACCATTAAGGGGGCTGAAGCCCGCAAGAGGGTCGCCTCCACCAAGGAGATATGACTTAGGGCGAGATAAAACAAATAGAAACAAGCGCAACCACTAACTCCCCGCACAAGGTGCAAGCCAGGACGACGAGTGACCAAACTTCCCCGCCCGGCCCGCATTATCGACGGTAGAGCAAACAAGAAACTCAGGCCGTACTGCACCATAACAATAGCGGAAACATGGACCTCTTGGGAGACGTGTTTACCTACCGCCGCGACGGTGCTCGACAGCAACACAGTCAGTAGGGACAGCGCCAGACCAGTGAGCAGTTGTTTTTTGGGGGTAGAAACAGTAATCAAGGACAGATCTCAATATTGCCAGCTGCCACACTATAAAGAGGCCTTGATGCATTGGCCAGCGAGATCGATGCGAGACAGCACTCACCCAGCCCAAAACCAAGCAGCTGGGCGAGAACTCAGTGGACGGTATTACTTTTTAGCGCCGCATTTCGCTTCGCCACATTTGCCTTCTTTGGCAGCCTTATCGGCACCGCATTTGGCTTCACCACATTTACCTTCTTTGGCCGCTTTGTCAGCGCCGCATTTCGCTTCGCCACACTTGCCTTCTTTGCTCGCCTTATCGGCACCGCACTTGGCTTCCCCGCACTTACCCTCAGCATCTTTGGCGTAGTCGGCCAACTGGTAGCCACTGCTCATTACCTTGGCAGCAAAGGGGTTGGTATCGGCTACCGCAACAGAGGCCATTGAAGAAGCAAGCATCGCAGCGCTGAAAGCAGTCATCGCAGTTTTTTTCATATTGTCGTCACCCTTAATAAATGAAGTTTTAAATTGGCCGTCCAATGACGACACTCGCCATTAGAGAAATCTCGTTACCGAGTGTTACAAAACCAGTGCAAATAAATTGTCGGCCTACCCTGTAACAAGTTTGCGTACTCTGCGTCTCATTGCCAATCGATCGGCGAGTAGCGCATTGCCCTCTTCTACGGAGTTCTGTTAATGATAGATTTTTTTCGCTATATCCACCGCACCCACAACAAACTTGGCGCGACGCTGGCGCATCTTGATGGTATTCCAGCTTTAGGCCTACGTCTCTACTTGGTGCCGGTTTTTTGGATGGCAGGCAGCAGTAAAATGGCCAATTTTTCAGCAACGGCAGAATGGTTTGGCAATAGCGACTGGGGCTTGGGACTGCCCATTCCCTATGTGCTGGCATTTCTCGCCACCGCAACCGAGGTACTGGGCGCGGGTCTATTGCTGCTTGGTCTCGCAAGTCGCTGGATCGCCATTCCGCTCGCCGTCACGATGATCGTTGCCGCCTTAAGCGTGCACTGGCAATTTGGCTGGCAGGCGATTGCCGATGCCAGCGCGCCCTTTGCCAATGCTAGAGTCGCCGAGTCCGTAGACAAGCTCGCCGCCGCTCGCTCACTACTAGACGCGCACGGCAATTACGACTGGCTAACATCCAGTGGCAATATTGTTATTCTCAACAACGGCATTGAGTTCGCGGCAACATACTTATTCATGTTACTGGCTTTAATGGCCATGGGTGGCGGCCGCTATGTCAGCGCGGACTACTGGTTGAAACGCAAATTTGAGCAAGCAACTAAGGTATAAGCATGAGGGCGAGCACAACTTTATAGCGAAAACGCGGTGACTTGCTTGCGCCAGCACCTCGGGATCAGTGACACTAGCAACATAATCTGGGTTTGGAAGCCTCTGTGTCACAACTTAACAATGATCCTGAATTTATTGCGCGCCTGCAGTCTGGGGACAATAGCGCCTTTAAATCGCTCATCAGCAGCTACCACAGCAAATTGCTGATCGTCGCGCGGGCCATTGCTGGCGACGTGTTTGCAGAGGACGTCACCCAAGAAGCCTGGGCATCCATTTACAAGGCTATTGGTAAATTTGAAGGGCGCTCCAGCCTGTCGACCTGGATGATTCAAATTGTTAGCAATGAAGCCAAATCACGACTTCGGCGAGAAAAACGCCACAGCAGTTATGGTGATGTCAGTGATATTGGTCAGGGTGTTGACCCCGACGCTTTTGACAGCAGTGGGCATTGGAGCAACCCGCCCGCGCATTGGGATATTAATACCCCAGAGTTAATGCTGCAGGAAGATCAGCTGCGCCAGTGTATAGAGCACACGTTAACGGTGTTACCAGAAAACCAGAAGGCGGTGTTTTTATTGCGCGATGTTGAACAAATCGATTTGAATGAAATTGCCGACACACTGGCAATCAGCCAGGCCAATGTGCGGGTACTACTACACCGCGCCAGATTACGGTTAATGATGACGATTAACCACTACCAGGAGACCGGCGAATGCTAAATTGCAAACAGTTTACCGATCTCGCCAGCGATAACCTCGACGCCCAATACCACGGCTGGAAGCGTATTGATATTCGCCTGCATTTGCTCATTTGTCGCCACTGCCGCCGCTTCAATCGTCATCTTGACCGCAGCCGCCGCACGGGCGCCGAGCTTGCGAAAACGCTCTGGCAAATCGACGGTGCCTCCAGCGAGCACATTTTCTCCCGCCTTCAGCCCGCGGCAAAGCAAGAGACCGGGGACGGCACGCCTTAATGACGGCTATGCCGCGGGCAAATACACCCGGAACTCACAGCCTTTATCCAACTCACTAATAATATCAATGCGGCCGTCACACTCATCAAGAATGCGCCGACAAATGGCCAAGCCAATGCCCGTACCCTCGTAGTCACCCTCTCGGTATAAGCGTTCAAATACGCCATATACTCGGGACTGATAATGACTGGCAATGCCGATACCATTATCGCGGATATAAAACCCCACCTCGTCCTCGCCGGCATCGTCCACGGGGCCGATTTCCACCACCGGCGGCTTTTGATCGCGGCTAAATTTCACCGCATTATCGAGCAGGTTCGATAGCAGCTGGTATAGCGGAGTCGGCGACATATTCACCGTACCCAGAGGCTTTCGATGCAGCTCGGTGGCGTATTTTTTCATGGCGGCACCATGCTCAACAACCGCGCGGTCGAGACACTCATCTAAGGCCAATGGCGTCGCTGGCACCAGCGATTGAGGGGCGCAGTACTGCTGTAAATCATCGATCATCTCGGTCATGCGCTGGGTCGCCCCAACCATGGTCTGCAGCCACTTCGACTCATCCTCTTGAAGAGTTTCACCTAAGCGTTCATTCAATAGTTGACCAAATACCGAAATAGAGCGCAGCGGCTCCTTGATGTCATGAGCCGTTACCTTGGCGTACTCCTCCAATGCAATATTAGAGCGCTCCAATGAGGCATGATTTTTTTCCAGCAAGGTCTTCATTACACGGGTTTCTGCCAGCTCTTGAGTTCGCTGCGCGACCAATTCCTCTAGGTCTTTCGTTAAGTGTTCAACCTGCTGCTTTTGGCGCCTATTTTCGTCTGCCTCTTCTCTAAGCTGTTGATTTAAAGCAATAAGCTGCACATTACTCGGAATAGCTAGGGCCTTGGGAATCAGCGGCCAAACCACAATCGCCGTGCCCACCGAGGCAATAGCGGTAATTAATTTGACGCCACCACTAAGCCAATAGGCGCCATACCAAACATTAAAGATATTGACGAGATGGGTTGCACCGCAGGCGAAGATGAAAATCGCAAACATCACAAATATATAGTTAAACTTGAGGTCATCGCGCTTTCGCACTAAATACACGAGGGCGACAGGAATGGTGAAGTAAGACAAGCTAATCAGCACATCACTGATAACATGAAGACGAACCAGATCTTCATTCCACAAATAGCAATGCCCATGGGGCGGCATTTCCGGCCCCAGTAATTTGTTCAAAAACTCATTAGCCATAATATAACCGAGCCTGTGTATGACGCGCTCAATTGCGCAATTGCGCAATTTACGAATTTGGGAAATTACCCCCTCCAAAGCCTTTATAGCAAGGGAGCCCTAAGCTAAGTAACCGGGGAATTCACCTAGATGAACCCTGAACGCAGTGCCGCTCCCCACAATTTTAATAATAGTGCATTATTGCTTAAAGTCATCGTCGGCTAGGGAGCTTTCCCAGAGTTTGCCTAGATTTTAGTCGGGCAACTGCAATCCAAATGCGGGTGTTTCGCGGTTATATTTCGATAAAACTCCTGGATTTGGAGTTGGTCTTCCGCATAATTTCCGCTGGGGAAGTACGGCGCGGACAATGAAATGGATTTTTTTGCGTAATCCAGAGCCGTCGCAACAATAGGCACCCCGGCTGCCGCAGCAATGTGATAATAGCCGCCCTTCCAGCGGGCGACCTTACTGCGAGTGCCTTCTGGGGCAATAATCAACACCATGCCATCGGTGTCGCCAAACACATCAGCCATTTGCGCGACAAAATTATGCTGGCGACTGCGCTCCACCGCCACCCCGCCAAGCCAGCGCAATAACATCCCCAGCGGCCCAACAAACAACTGATGCTTACCCATAAACCGAATTTGTCGCCCCAAGGCACTCGCCACACCCACCATGATAAAGAAATCCCAATTGCTGGTATGGGGAGCAAGTATTAGCACATATTTCGCGGGTGTCGCGGCGGCGTGGGGTAATTGCCACCCTCGCAAGGTCAGTATTTTGCCACTAACGCGCCTCACTAAATTTAACAGCCATGGGTAACTGCAAATGGTTTTACGCTGGCCATTAGCCACTTCCGTCACCAACATTTCGTTAAACCTCACCTACCGCACACCGGAGTCACGCCCTATGGCGAGATAGCACCCGGTCGAATATTACACAAAATCAACGTAATACGCTTGCTCGGGGGAATACGCTCCACTATTCTGCCCTTCAGTATCCGAGGCCAATAGCAGCGCGGGCACGTGCAGCCCTAATAAGAATGGAGCCCCACTTTTGCCATTATCACTTCGCAAATTATATTCCGGCTTATTTGTCGTTAGCCTACAGACCCTCACCTTGGCCGCGCATGCCGCTACCGTGCCGTATCAACTCGCCACCCTGCAGCAAAACCCCGCATCGCTCAGCCTTCGCGACGACATCAGCGATACTGTTATGCAGATGGACGGCTATATTTTCATTGATGACAGTGACGAGCTAATTTACAGCCTTAAAAAGGCTAACGACGAAGGCCGCGCTTTGCAGGGTCGCTCCAGGGGCATTTTGGTGATACCCGGCGATGAGGCCGAACTAGTACAACGCCTAGAAGCAATGAGTGACGACACCAATAGCTTTGCCGCCGGCGGTCACTTCACCCTAAGCACCTCATCGCCAGCCTGGCATATTGTTGGCGGTTCAGAATTTAGCGGGAGCGCACGCTTTAATTATGATGAAGACGACGCCAATCGCCTGCGTTTCGCCACGCTGGTCGGCTTATTCAGCTTTGGTGAATTACAGTCATCTATGGAGGTCTCGGCGCTGTGGTCAAATTACCTAGGCCTGAATTACCGTTTTAACATTGATGGTTTTACCAACACCCAATTCGGTATCACCCCAAAAATCCAAAATATCAGTCTCATTGAGCGCAGCATTCTCATATCTGAATACGAAGAAGAAAAATTATTCGACTCTGGCCGCGATGTAGATCATACCCTTCAGCTCAATGCCGACCTTGGCATAAGCCATCGACTAAACAGCTGGGTACTTGGGCTGGCGATAAAAGATATTTATCAGCAAGAAATGGAGAGCACAATTGGCACGGTTTACCAGCAGCGCAGCCGTGTTAATGCCAGCATTGACTACCACGCAAGCTGGGCGACATGGCGATTTGATGCCGACCTCACGCCACGGGCCGCTTTCGGCGAAATGCCCGCCCAGCGCGTTTACAAGCTAAGGAGCGCTATTCCTCTCAGCCAACGGATAGCACTCTTGTTAGGCTACCGCTGGCTAGATAACCCCTACAGTGACGACAGCCCGTCAATTGGCCTGCATTACAGCCTCGACCAGCTACTGCATATCAATGTCGAGTTTAGCTATGTTAGCAACAATGAACTGGGCGGCAGTATTAATCTCCAGCTGCCACTCTAGATTGACACCACATCAACGACCTGGTTTTTTTGCGGAATAAAGCTCATTGCATGCTCTGTTAGTGCAGTAATGGTGAGCGAGGGGTTCACGCCAAGATTCGATGACAGCATCGACCCATCGCACACCAACATATTGCGGTAGCCGAAAACCCGGTTTTGGCTGTCGATCACACCTTCTTCACGACTTTTACCCATTCCGACACCACCCATACAATGCGCGGTAGCAGGAATATTGAACAAGACCTCGGTAATCAAGCTGCTAGCCATGCCGCCAAGGCGGCGGGCAGTGCGCAGTGCAAATTCACTCGCTTCAGGAATATGCGCGGGAATCGGTTCGCCAACACTGACCATGCGCTTGCGCCACGGCCAATACCAGGCTCGGCGATACTGCATATCAATATGACCGTCGAGGGTTTGCATACACAGAAATATGACCGTCTGCCGCGCCAAACCAAAGGGGATCAGTGAGGCGACAGCTTGTTTAGGCGCCTTAAATAGCAATTTCAGCATGGTGTACAACCACACAAACACCCGACGCCAGTTTGGCTTGCCACGGGTCATGGCGGTGACCAACAAGCCCATGGCATCGGAGCCACGGGGGTAGCGGGTGGCTTCAATATGGGTTTTGTCGTCGAGGTAAATACCCGAGCCAATCGCAATACCCTCATCCATATTTTGCTCGCCGGGCAGGCGCACGCCAATTAATGACTCGGCATTGGTTCTGACTCTACGGCCAAGTTCCGGGGAAATATTCGGCAGCGAACCCTTATCCCGAAGTTTAAACAACAGGTCTTGGGTACCAAGTGACGACGCCGCAAACACCAGCGACTTGGCCCGCCAGCGCCGCTTATGGCGGCGCAGCAAGGACGTGCTCGATACCGTGGTAATTTCATAACCGTCTTCGCCGTCGACCTTGCCATTTAGCGGTACAACATCAATCACTTTGGTTTCGGCAAAAACCTGCGCGCCCTGCTTTTCGGCAAAATACAGATAGTTTTTATCTAGGCTATTCTTGGCGTTGTGTCGACAACCAACCATGCAGCCGCCACAAGCAATACAGCTATTACGCTCAGGACCTTCACCATTAAAGTAAGGATCAGGGTATACCTTGCCCGGTGCCGCACCCTCATCACCAAAAAAAACACCTACCTGGGTTTTGTAAAAACTTTCACCACAGCCCCAATCATCTGCGGCTTCTTTTAATAAATGGTCCGCAGGACCAAGAATACGATTTTCGGTCACGCCGAGCATTTTCTGCGCACTGGCGTAATGGGCCGGCATCTCAGCTTGCCAGTCTTTTAAGCCCGCCCAACTGCCCTGCTGCCAAATTTCTTGCTTAGGTACCAGCAAGGTATTGGCATAAGTAATCGAACCGCCGCCCACGGCATTGCCGTGCAAAACCAATACGTGCTTAAACCAGCGTAAATTAAAAAAGCCCTTCATCCCCAGCATGGGTCGCCACAACCAGCGATGAAAATGCCAGTTAGAACGCGGATAAGTTTCGGCGCTCCAGCGTCGGCCCATTTCCATCATGCCCACGCTATAGCCTTTTTGGGTCAGGCGATGAGCCGCCGTAGAACCGCCAAAGCCGGTGCCGATTACTAGATAATCAAAATCGTAGTCCACGTTTTATTCACTCTCTCGCATTGTCCGCTGGCGCGCCGACAAATTTGACATGCCTTCGTGTCACTTTACATCTGACAGCACCTCATGTCAAAATCAAAAAATGACCAACTCCCCTACCAAACCTCGCCGGTATCGCGGCGCCAGCGGCGACCAACGGCGCGCCGAGCGCTGCCAACAACTCCTGGACGCTGGCCTCAGCGTTATTGGTGATGTCGGCTACCAAGCCTGCAGCGTGCGCAGCATTTGCGCCGCAGCCGGATTAACTGAACGCTATTTTTACGAGTCATTTGCGAATAAAGAAGCGCTGCTGGCCGAAATCTATCAGGCGCAAACAGACTATTTAAAAGCCAATATGCTGGCTGCGTTTACCCGCGCCGAGCGCAATAGCGAAGCCTTTGCCCACGCCGGACTACACGCTTTTTTTGACACCCTGCATCAAAACCCGGCGGTTGCTCGGCTATTATTGTTTGAGATTCTCGGTGTTAGCGACACCATCGACAGGCTTTACTATGAGGTAATGGAAGACTTTGCGGTTTTGATCCGCTCACTCGCCAGCTCGCTAGGACTGGCCGATATCGCGCACACACCCAACCAAGACATTATTTACGCGGGCTTAGTGGGAGCGGTAATTCAAATTGCCCGCCGCTGGGCGCTCACAGACTATCAAGACAGCGTCGACGCCGTGATTGGCAGCAGCCTCTTTCTATTTGTGGCAACCGCGAATTACACGTCGCGCTAGCTTTCCAAAGAAAATGCGGCAACTAAGACTAATCACTCTTAGGCCATCGCCACTTCAAACGCTTTCATCGACGTGCCAGTACTCCAGCCGCCATCGACAGATAAAATTTGCCCGGTGATGTAGCCCGCATCGTCGCTGACCAAAAAGTGAATCGATGCCGCCAACTCCTCTGGCGTGCCAATGCGGCCCAAGGGTGCAAATACACTGGCGTTTTTCTCGACCATTGCCCGCGCTTCGCGCATGGCCATTGGCGTGTCAATAATACCTGGAGCAACAGCATTTACGCGTATTCCCGCGCTGGCGTACTCAATCGCCGCCGTTTGGGTAAGCGCAATAATGGCGCCCTTGGTCGCGCCGTATTCTGTCCATTGTGGAAAACCACGCACAGCAGTAATTGAAGTGAGATTGACAATGGCGCCACCGCGGGTCATCCGCGCGGCGGCTTCTTTGGTGCCCATTTGCGCACTGAGATAATTAATTTTCCAAAACCGCAGTGAGTTTTCGGCAGAGTCCACGTCAGCCAACATGCGGCCAGTTGATACGGCGGCGTTATTAACCATAATATCAAGGCGACCGTATTCGTTCACTGCGTAGTCACACAGCGCCACTATCTGCTCTGACTCAGCGACATCGACTAAGCGGAAATCGCCACCCCAGCTCGCAACGTCGGCACTGCAGTCGACAATATCGGCTACGATCACATTAGCACCGGCGCGCTTTAAACGCTGCGCGGTGGCCTTGCCAATACCAGAGCCGCCACCAGTCACAATGGCCGTTTTGTTTTCTAGAGAGAACATACACATCACCTTTCAGTAAATGAAAATTTAAATAGCTTGTCCTGCAAACTCTGGCTGAATCTTGGGCAACCACAGGCAACTAAAGGCCGCGGCAATAATCAGTGCGCCACTGCATAATAACGGCAGGACATAGCTGCCCGACGCATCGTGCAGCTGACCGACAAAATACGGGCTTAAGCCATAGCCCAGCGCAAACACACTATATTGCCAGCCGTAAATCGCGCCATAATGTCGGCGACCGAAATAACTCACCGTTAAATACGCCAGCAAATCAATTTCAGCACCCGCAGCTAATCCCAGTAACGCGGCGGCACCATAAGCCCACGCCAGCCCAGCAGCAACTAAGAGAAATATTCCCGCTGACGCCAAGACCAACACCGCAATGGTCACTAACACCGTTGGCAGGCGGTCGAGCATATAACCAATTGCTAAACGTCCTAGTACACTGGCAATGCCCACCGTCGAGGCAATACCCGCCGCATGCAGTGGCGTGGCACCAAGGTCGATAAACATCGGCAGCATATGTACTATCACTCCAGCTATGCCGCAGGCCATGGCAAACGCCATTAGCGATAGCACCCAATAGCAGGATTTTCGCCTCGCTTCGCTGTGACTCATGCCTAGATAATGTTGAGACTCACTACCGACATGACCGTGAGATAAGCGACGAAAGCCTAGCCACACCAGCGGCGCCGCCAAGACTGCAATACCCGCGAGCGCCAAGTAGGCCTGCCGCCAACCATGGACCTCCGTAACGTTGGCAACCAGACGTGGTACCCAGAAACCTGCAATACCTGCACCCGTCAGCGCCACCCCAAGGGCAATGCCACGGGCCGCTTGAAATTCGGTGGTAATTGGACGCACCAGTACAATAGGCGTAGAACCAACACCCAATACAGCAATGCAAAAATAGGCGACCCAGAAGTGATGCAGCTCCTTCATTACAGCAACCATTACCACCACCGCGACGGCATAAGCCAACAAGCTCAAGGCCCCCACCGTCGCCGCGCCAAAGCGATCGCAAAGTCGCCCTACGACCGTACCGGTTAAAAACACCGCGATGGTTAGAAAGCTTGCGCCCAAAGAAATATCGCCCCGCGACCAGCCAAACTCCGCCTGCAGGGGCGGAATAAACGCCCCAAGGCTATAGAACATGGTTGCGGTCATACCCGCAGTTAAGCCAATGGCCGACGCGAACAGTAAACCTTGCATGCTGAGCAATTCGCGACGTTGCGCCCTATCTAACATACGCGAAGCTCCCGCAGCATCGCTCGCCCTTCACAGCTATTCGCCACGGCCATACACCACCTTTAGCACCGCATGGCTTTGCTGATTAGTAGCGCCCATACGCGCCATAAGCTCCACCGCAGGGAGGCCGCGCAAACCGAGTAAACTAATGCGGCCGCCAGCCACCATAGCGTAACGGCGGGCAACGGTGTACAGCACTTGCAGGCGCTGCCCCGCAATACCGCTAGCAGATGCACTGAAGACGGAGCTATTACTAAGACAGCTTAAAGCCGCGTGGTGATCTGCAAATAGGAATTCAATAGATGCGTCGTACTCCTGCACCGGCCGGTGATTTACCCCAGGTGCCGACCAGGCTTCTGCATTGTATTTTTGAAAAAAATTAAGGCGTAAGCGCTGTACAGCACAACGCTCGGACAGCGCCTTCAACGCGGCTAGCAAGCCAGACTTAAACTCGGTAGACGATTCCTCAGCAGCCTTGGCAACAAGCATAACGAGACTTTCACCAACATTCGCCGCAGCCAGCGTGGCAAAAGGCGCCTCCCGTAACAAGGTTAGGCTGTCACCGGCCGCACTAGCGTAAAGATAGCTGTTGGCAAACAGATTTTGCTCGTCGTGCTTGATTAGCTCGGCCTCCTTGCTCGTCGCCAAACCCGCAATATCTTCGCTTGTGCAAAAGCTGACATCGGCAAAGCCGTCTAAAGGCTCAATACCTTTGTTATATCCTTTCGGCAGACGTCGCAATGCGCTAATTTCAGCGCCAATATGATATTGCCGATACGTCCAAAACCCAGGAATACGTGTAGCTAACACCCCGTGAATATCACGCCAATATTGGTAGAAATCGGCCTCGCTAACACTCGCCTTTCTGCTCAGCAAGGCCACGGTTCCATAGGGACCCGCCTGGTCGCTAGCACAGGCCTGCACCGGCTTTGCATCCCTGGCCAATGCCCCGGCGGGCGACAATAATAACAACAAAAATGCGAGCAACACTGGACGCTGGATAGACTGATTTCCAATCATGGCTGATCCTTTTATTTTTATAGAATAATAGTTTTGCGACACCAATAGCGCTTAAAGGACTATCGCCTCGGCCGCCTTCTTGTCTAAATACGCCTGCATAGCGCCTTCGCGCTGCGCGCATATCTCTGCCACAAAACCAAGCGCTACCGGCTTATCGACAAAACGTTTAAGCAAAGGCCTACCGCGCCAGAGATCCCAGTCATACGCGCGCTGACATACGTTATCAACCAGCGCCAAGCTAAAATAACTGTAGAATTCAGCTGCAGCGCAGGGCGACATCAATAAAAATGCATTCTCTTTTAGCAGCACTTCTATCGCATTAAGCCCACGCTCAAGAATCGGACGCACCTCAGCAAGATGCACCGGATCGTTTGTTTGAAACCAGAACGTACCAGGAAATAAACGCCGCGCAGGCAGCTCCACATACAGCTCAATAAACTTGATAAGCTGGCGCCGACGTGCGCGCTGCAACGCTGTGCCAGGGCACAGCACCGGCCCAGTAAAAACCTCGTCTAGGTAGTCCACTATCGCCGTGGTTTCCGAAATAAAGTGGCCGTCGTGACAAATATAAGGGATTTTCCCCATTGGGCTGCGACGCAAAAACTCGCTGTCTTGGGCTGCGCCAATATGATATTCGTGGTGCGCAATACCCTTGTAGTGAAGAGATGCCAGCACGGTGTTATAGCAGTTACTAACTGGCGAACCGTAAAGTTCTACAACTGCCGCATCATTCAATTCATTCACGCGTTCACCTACCACACCACCCTTATGATCACATACACAACACTACTCTTGCCAAGCCCCAAAACGCGCTCAGCTAAGCAAATCGAAGATCTTGCCCGGGTTAAGGATGCTATTCGGATCCATATTGCGCTTAAGTAAATGCATCAATTCCAGCTCTTCTGGACCTCGCGATAGTGCCAGAAAATCCTTCTTCTCAAGGCCGATACCGTGCTCCGCAGAAATACTGCCGCCAATCCCCGTGAGCGGCCGATAGACGCAATGTTCCACCTGTCGAGTCGCACCAAGCTCCGAACTCCCACAACCAACAGCAATATGCAAATTGCCGTCGCCCACGTGGCCAAGAAAACAGAGTTTGCCCTCGGGCCAAACGGTCTTCACCTCGCTGGTAACGCGCTGCATATACGTTTCCATATCGCCTATAGGCATGCTCACATCAAACGCCTGAAAAGGTTTTAAATCGCTAACCACATGTTCTAAATCTTCGCGCAACTGCCAAATCGACTCGCGCTCAGATTCAGATTTTGGTATTACCGCGTCGGCCACCAAACCCTCTTCCATTGCTGCAAACAAAACTTGTTCAAATTGTGCTGCGTCGGTTTCAGTGTCAAAGCCCAGCGCTTCGGTAATAACAAAATACGGATAGTCGCCGCCGATGGGTGCTTTGTGGCGTCCAGGTGCCGTATTAATTTTGTAAAAGCAGGCGTCGATAACTTCAAAGGCACTGAGCTTGCCGCCCAAGCGGCTGTCCATAAAGCGTAAAAACCGCGCCACACTGTCAAAATCATTCAATGCGACTAGCGCCGCATTTTCGCTGCAAGGTCGTTCAAACAAGCGCAATACCAACCGGGTAATTACCCCAAGCGTGCCTTCACTCCCCAGAAATAACTGTTTTATATCGTAGCCAGAGTTATTTTTGAGCATTTTATTCATAGAGCTAATCACAGTGCCGTCGGCCATTACCGCTTCTAAGCCCAACACAAGCGCGCGCATCATGCCGTAGCGAATAACCCGAACCCCACCCGCATTGGTTGCCGCATTGCCGCCAATCTGACAAGAACCACGACCACCCAAATCTAAGGGAAATATCAAATCGTGCTCTTCGAGCGTTTCCTGCAAGTTTTGCAGAATCACCCCCGCTTGAACCGACGCCGTGCGGTTAACGGTGTCAATTTCCTCAATGCAGTTCATTCGTTCCATTGAGAGAATCAAATCATCTGGCTTGGTTTGAGTGGCGCGCACCCAGCCCGACATTCCGCCTTGGGTCACCACGGTTTGACCAATGTCATTGCAAAGTTTAAGAAGCGCCGACACTTGCTCTGTTGTGCTGGGCCGAACCATTAATTGGCTCTCTATTTTTTCCATAAAATAGCCGGAGTAGCGACTCGAAACCGCATCGCCTTCTAGCACCGCTTTATCGCCAACAATCTCCCGCAGGCGGGCGACAAACTGTAATCGCTCCATATGCCTTACTCCAGTGCAATCTGGACGGTTTCGTTTGCAACGCTCACCGCAAAGGTTTTTTGCGACAGCGATGGGTCCATTAGACACTCACCACTACGCAAATCGTATTCCCAGCCATGCCAGGGGCAGGTAATGACCTTTTCCGCTGCTATAACGTCGCCGCGACACAAGGGCCCACCGGCATGACTGCAAATGCCATCTACGGCAAAGAACTCGCCATCGACATTTACCAGCGCAATGGTTTGCTCACCATGTTGAATTTTATGTATTTTGCCGGGCGGCAATTCGTCAATCCGTCCGGCGGTAATCATTTCTGTCATTTCATTTCTCCCATACGGTGCCCCACATCAATCACTGCGGATCAGACCAGCTTATAGCGCACTGGCAGCGTGGCAGGGCCACGGGCAAAATAGGAATCTATCCAGCGAACGTCATCGGCTTGCTGCAAAGGCTCAAGTACCTCAAAGCGATCAAACAGACGATTTACGGCGATGGCGGCTTCAAATTTGCTCAGAAAACTACCCATGCAAAAATGCGGGCCCTGACCAAAAGTGCAGTAACCTTTTACATCGCGACTGAGATCGAAGCGGCTGGGATCGGGGAATTTCTCTGGGTCGCGGTTAGCACTGCCCAGCAGTGGCATTACCAAACTGCCTTCGGGAATATCAATACCGCCCAAGCTCAAATCGCGAGTGGCATGCCTAAACAGGCTTTGCACCGGCGGCTGCCAGCGCAGCTGTTCTTCCAGCAATTGTGGCACCAGTGAACGATCAGCGCGGGCCGCCGCAAAGGCCTCAGGGTGATCGTGAAAGCCGGCAAACAATCCCCCTAAAAGATTGGTGGTCGTTTCGGTGCCACCAATCAACAGCAAGATTGTTAGGTTAATCACCTCCAGCTTTGAAAGGCGTTCACCATTTACCTCCGCAACGATAAATGAACTGATCATATCGTCGCCGGGATTTTCGGTACGCTCATCAACAATCTTGCTAAAGTAGGCACGCAAGCTGTCGGAGGCATGGCGAATTTCGGCGAGCCGCGCATCGTCGTATACGGCGCGATTTGACGCTGCCAATAAATTATCAACCCAGTGTTTAAAGTCCAAACGCAGGGCTTTATCAATACCCAACATTTCGGCAATCACACTTACCGGGAACAGTGCCGCGAAATCCCACGCCATATCAAAGGTATTGTCTTTAGAGACAGAGATAGCGTGCTCGACAAGTTCGTCGGAAATACTTTGAATTTTAACCTCGAGCTTTTTTAACTCGCGGGGCAAAAATGCTCTTTGCGCAAGCGTTCGGGTTCGCAAATGATTTGGCGGATCCAAAGAAATCATTGGCTGCACTTCAGGTGCAGGGTCGTATTCGCCAAGCAATATAGGCCAGAATTTTGACGAAGAATAATTTTCTGCGTCGGTTAACACCGCCATGATGTCGTCGTAGCCAGCCACACAGAAACCCTGCATAGACTCAGACCAAACAACGGGAGCCTTGACTCGAAGCTCATCGTAAAAGGGATAGGGGTTCTGCTGGAACTCCGCGTTCATAGGATCAAATTGCATGCTTATACCTCTGAACAGCCGGGCAATTCCCGGCCGCACAACATCACATAGATTTATTCTGTTTTATTGACTGACGATGCCTAGCTGGCGGAATATCCGCAGCAGATCGCAGATACTCTCTTCACGCGTAATCTTGCCGTCTTCGTTCCATTCCATCAGGGTCATACCGCGAGTTTCAGTCTCTTTACCTACAGCGGGTAAACCAAGGAAATCACTTGCGTGTTTAGACTTCCACGTCCACTGAAAGCAACCGCGCCGCTCATCGCCTGCGTAGTCAAAAACATCAAAATAGTCGTATTTTTCTTCAGGATTGCTGTTGTCAAAAATGGCATGAAAATTCTTCAATGCTTCCAAATCGTTCTGAATTTCGATTTGCATATTGATATCAATGAAGTAGAACTCCGGCGAATACAAGGCGATCAACTCCTCGCCTTTGCGATCGAAAAGCTTGATCCAATGCTGAACCCAGTCTTTATTCATAATTTTGCTCCTGTCATTTATTTTACTTAGGGAATTAGTCTAACCCACCACAAAAAACACTGAAGGGCCGCTGCGGCCAGCTGATGGCGATAGCGGACAAAGCACACCGCTACTTCAGCAGCACACCGCCCTCTAGCGCCGTGACCTGGCCGGTAACAAAGGCGCCTGCCCGACCACAAAGGGCAATGCACATGCCACCCACGTCGTCGGCACTGCCCAAGCGCCCCCGGGGGGTTGCTTCAACAATGGCGTCTTTCAAACCGGGCTGAGCAGAAAAGAAACCGTCGGTCATCTCGCTGGGGAAATACCCCGGCGCAATGGCGTTCACCGTTATATTCATTGCACTAAGATCACTGGCCAGAGTACGGGTAAGCTGGTGCAAGGCCGCTTTGCTGGCGCCGTAGGCATAGGCCATATTGCTAGCTCCCATAAGCCCGGCAATAGAGCCAATATTAATTACCCTCGCCGGGTCCACTGCGCTACTAGCGGCTTGCAGCAACGGAAGCAATTGCTGAACCAAGAAGAACGGAGCTTTAATATTCAAGCTCATTACCGCATCCCAGTCATCGCTTGCGACGGCATCCATCGGCGCAGCTGAAAAATAGCCCGCGTTATTGACCAATATATCAAGTTTATCTTCCCTTGCTTTCAGCTCAGCCGTCAGCGCCGTTAACCCGGCGGTGCTCGCCAAATCGCAGGCAATACCGATATGGCCGCTAGACTCGTCTGCAGAGCGCGAGGCGATATACACCTTTGCGCCCGCCTTGGCGAGGGAATCGGCAATCATCTTGCCAATCCCCTTGTGGCCTCCGGTGACCAAGGCCACTTTGCCCTCAAGGCCAAATAAACTGCTTAAATACTGATTATCCACAAAATACCCTCATTATTTTTTGATATTGAGCACTTTCAAATTGCAATATTCCAGCAAGCCTTCGCGGCCCGCTTCAACACCCATGCCCGACTTTTTACTCGTAGGAAAGGGAATAGACGGATCAATTGCACAGTGCTGATTTACCCACACCGTGCCCGCATCTAAACGGGCTGCCACCGCCAAGGCCTGCTCGGCATCCGCCGACCAGACCGACGCACCCAAACCGAAGGGTGAGGCATTGGCTCGGCTAACGGCATCGTCAATGTCGCTGTATCTAATAATAGGCAAAATGGGACCAAAGGGTTCTTCATCTACCAGACGATGGCCGTCGCTCACATCGCGCACTAGGGTTGGGGTAATAAAATAGCCTTTGCCCGCTGGCACTTCACCACCGCAAATAATAGTGCCGGTTGCACGCGCCTCTTCCAGAAAACTTTTTACCTTCTCGAACTGGGCGGCATTTTGAATAGGACCAAACTGCACATCTGGGTCCATACCATTGCCAGTAACCGCCTGCGACAGCCCTGCGGCCAGCACGTCGCAAACCTCGTCGTAGCGCGACTCGTGTACATACAAGCGTTTAATTACCGCACAAATTTGCGCGCTATTAAAAAAGGCGCCAAAGATCAACTCTGGCGCAATTGCCGCAATATCCACGTCGGGCAGCAGAATGGCAGCGTCATTCCCGCTTAACTCCAAAGTGACCTTTTTCATATTGCGGGCGGCAGCTTCGAGGATTTTCAAACCTGTTACCGTAGAGCCGGTAAATGCCACCTTCGCCACATCGGGATGATTCACCAGGCTGGCGCCGAGCTCGTTCTGGTCGGTAATAACATTCACCACCCCGGCGGGGAAAATCTCGGCAATAAGCTCGGCCAACTTTAAGGTAGACAGCGGCGTGGTAGGCGCCGGTTTTAATACAATAGTGTTGCCAGCCAACACCGCCGGTGCCAGCTTGTTAATGGCCAAATATAAGGGCGCATTCCACGGAAGAATAGCGGCAATCACGCCCAGCGGCGTGCGATGTAACTCCACACGCATGGCCTCGTCTTCGTGCAGTACTTCCACCGCGAGTTGCTGCTGACTGTAAAACGCGCAGCTTTTCTGCACCAACTGGGCCTCGAAATGCGCCAGCGGCAGCGGCCTGCCCACCTCCAGTGTAATCAGCTTGGCAATTTCTGCTTCGTGGCTGGCAACGGCTTCGCCTAAGGCCTGCAAACAGGCTGCGCGCTGCGCCAATGGTGTTGCCGCCCAGCTTGGCTGGGCACGCTTGGCCGCGGCAACCGCAGCGTTAAGCAACGTTTGATCAGCAACGGGGCTGTTGGCGATAACAGATTCATCGGCGGGATTAATCACCGCGATATCTGCGACACCATCTACTAGTTGGCCGTCAATTAAGAGTTTGTAAGACATGACTTCCCCTTTTGGGTAATTATTTTATTCAGCGTTGCCTATGAACCAAGGCGGTAGTGACCACCCCGATCGCAAGAGTACAAAATACAATAGCCTTAGCGAAGGGCGAGCGGAACCGGCAGTGGGCAATACGTGCCAGCGCGAATCACTAACACTAGCCTCCAGCCCAGCACCCGCCCCAAGAATTTCACCCTCGAGCTAGCTAGTGCTGGACTGGGGGTTCAGAGATCAGAGCTTAAGGCTGAAACACCTCGACCGCATCTACGGCAATAATATTCGCCCGCGCTGGATCGACACCGCCATTTTTAAACGTTGCCCACAAGCGCTGCTCATCCTTACGAACCGACGTGAGGTGACGCTCTTTAACATGACCAAAGCCGCGAATATGCTCGGGTAGCGAGGCAATCTCTACCGCCGTATCGTAGTTATCTGCGTCGAGGGCGCTCAGCAGTTTCGCCACTGCGGCAAAATATTCCTCTATCAGGCTGCGCTCTAGCTTGCGCTCTGCGGTATAGCCGAAAATATCCAGCGCCGTACCGCGCAAGAACTTGAGTTTAGCTAAAAACTTAAACGACCATAACATCCAGCCGCCGTACTCCTTCTTAATCGGCAGACCGCTATAGCGATCGATTTTCGACAATAGTGGCGGTGCCAAATTGAATTTAAGCTTCATATCACCCTGGAAGGTTTCTTTAAGCTGCTTCATAAAGGCTGGCGAGGTGTACAAGCGCGCTACCTCGTACTCATCTTTATACGCCATCAATTTGGCGCCGTAATGCGCGACCGCCTTCGACAACGCCTGATTTTTCTCCGCAAAGCGGCTGTCCGCCTCGATCACCGAGTCCACCAAGAACTTATAACGATCAGCATAAGACGCGTCTTGATAGTTCTCAAGCAGCGCGTGGCGATGCGCCACAATCTCGTCGAGCTTCTCCAAGCGCTTGATAGGCGCTGTATTGCCTACGGAACTCAACAACGCGTCAATTTTGGCAGGCGCATGGGCGCAGAGACGCCCCAAATTAAACGCTTCAATATTGAATTTTATCGCCACACCGTTAATTTCAATGGCGCGTTCAATCGCGGCCACCGACAGCGGTATTAGCCCAAGCTGACAGGCGTAGCCAACCAACATCATATTGGCAGCGATGGAATCGCCCGACAGAGTTTGGCCTAGGCCGCTGGCGTCGAGCGGAAAAACCGCCTCATTGCCAACCATGCCAATAAAACGCTCTAGCAGCTCCCGGCTGTTAAATTGCATGTCTGGGTTTTTTTGGAAGCCCGCGGTCGGCAATACCATGGTGTTGGCAACAATTTTTGACTTGCTCTGATTAATCGCCAGCTGAGGTTCGGTCGATTGCGCCGCCACCATATCAAAGGCCAACACCAGGTCGGCTTCACCGGCGCCCAAACGCTGGGAGCCAATTTTGTCGCGGGTCTCAGCAATGCGCAGATGGCTGTAGACCGCGCCGTTCTTTTGCGACAAGCCGGTCATATCAAATACCGACGACTGCTTGTGCTCCAGGTGCGCCGCCATGGCGAGCACCGCGCCAACGGTGACCACGCCTGTACCACCAATACCGGATATCATCACCCCATAGCTGCCATCAATAACCGGGTGTATTGGCTCGGGTATATCAGCAAAGAGTGAGGCGCCAAGCTCGGCCTTCTCGGGCTTGCGAGGCTCGCCACCCAACACGGTTACAAACGAGGGGCAGAAGCCTTTAACGCAGCTGTAATCCTTATTGCAGCTAGACTGATCTACCGCCCGTTTACGGCCCAATTCGGTTTCTTTAGGCACGAGGCTGACGCAGTTAGACTGCACCGAACAGTCGCCACAGCCTTCGCACACGGCGGAATTAATGAACATGCGCTTAGCTGGATCGGGGAACTTGCCACGTTTGCGACGGCGACGTTTCTCGGCGGCGCAGGTTTGCTCAAAGATCAACACGGTTAAACCCGACACTTTGCGCAGGCGATCTTGAATTTCCATCAGATCATCGCGGTGATGCACTTTCACCCCAGGCGCCAGCGCACTCTCAGCGCCATATAATTCTGGCCGATCTGTTACCACCACACATTCTTTCGCGCCTTCGGCCAATACTTGATGCGTGATCTCGCCAACGGAGAGATTACCCTCTACCGGCTGACCACCGGTCATGGCTACCGCGTCGTTAAAGAGAATTTTGTAGGTGATATTCTGACCCGAAGCCGACGCCGCGCGAATGGCCAGCAAGCCTGAGTGGTAGTAGGTGCCATCGCCCATATTCTGGAATATATGTGGCAAGTTAGTGAAGTGTGCCAAACCAATCCACTGGCCACCCTCGCCCCCCATATGGGTATTGGGCATCATATAGTCGTGGTGATACAGCGCCATAGAATGGCAGCCAATACCGCCGGCAGAATAGCTGCCATCGGGCTTTTTCAGACTTGAGTTATGTGGGCAACCAGAGCAAAAGAACGGCGAGCGAGAGATGTCTGCATCGGGGTTATTTGCCGAGAATGCTTGTTCGCTGCGAATAGCTTCAGCCCGCTCACGAAGCGCCTCATCGGCCACTTCCGCGCGCAAGAGACGTTGAAATATCGCCAGTGCAACATCCGACTGCGTAAGCTGAATGTCGTCAGCCAATAGGCTATTGCCGCTCTCATCATACTTACCGGTAATACGCGGCGCATCGGCAATATTGTAAAGTATGCTGGTGGCCTGCGGCTCTACAACCGCGCGTTTTTCTTCTACAAACAGGAGCTCATCGTGGTCTTGCGCAAAAGCCTTAAGCCCCTCTGGCTCTAGCGGCCAAACACAGCCAATTTGAAATACCGAAACACCCAATGCAGCGGCGCGATCTTTGTCCAAGCCTAACTTACTCAACGCCTGCATAACGTCTTGGGTCGCCTTTCCGGCGGTGACAATGCCCAGCTTGCGCTTAGGCGCATCCAACAATACTCGATTAAGACCATTAGCCCGCACAAACTTATGCACCAAGGGCATCCGATAGCGACTAACCACCACATCGCTGCGCAAGCGGTCGATATGGGTAGAAACAAAATGCACACCCTCTTCCGGCAACTCGCCTTTATCTGGGCAAACAAACTGGTAGCGGGCCATGTCTACGTCTACCGTTGCCGTTAACTCAAGGGTTTCGTTAGTGGCCTTAAAACCAGTATATAATCCCGAGTAGCGCGACATGGCAAAGCCCGCCGCGCCAAAGTCTAGGCAGTCTTGCACATTGGCTGGCGCCAAAATGGGAATACCACAGTGCATTAAGGCCCGCTCGCTTTGCGCAGCCAAAGTAGACGACTTGCCACCGTGATCATCGCCAGCCACAACCAATACCCCGCCATTGGGATGGGTGCCGCCAAAATTGCCGTGTTTGAGGGGGTCGCAAGAGCGATCTATACCCGGTGCCTTGCCATACCAAATCGCAAACACGCCATCCACGGTAACGTCTGGAGTTTCTGCCAATTGTTGGGTGCCCCACACCGCAGTCGCTGCAATGTCTTCGTTCACTCCAGGCTCAAAAACAATATTGTTTTCGTCGAGTAATTTTTGTACCTGCCAAAGTGCTTGGTCGTAACCACCAATGGGCGAGCCTCGATAACCCGAAATATAACCGCCGGTATTGAGGCCAGCCGCCTTGTCGAGGGCCTTTTGTAACAGTGGCAAACGCACCAGCGCTTGGGTGCCAGACATTAGCACCGTGGCTTTGTCAGCGAGGTATTTATCGTCAATGGCAACTTGTCTCAAAACCATGAAAAACTCCGATTATTTATGCTTTATCAACAGCAACTGTAGATCCGCAGCCCATTGAATTGAATAACGCTGCACGCCGCGACTGAGCCAAACGTGACAAAACCACTGTTCTAACACCCACTGGCCGCGACAACCCTCGCCAAGCCAGAGCTAAGCCCGCCGCGCACCGTCCACATCGGTGTCTATAGCGCGACACATCAGAAAAAACATCACCCAAACCCATACCGAAAATAGAATCAGCGGAATCCACAGCCCTATCAGGCCCGTCCACGCAAAGGGGCCTGTTTTGAAGTAAATAATGAGCACGGCGGGCATAAACGAAAATGCCACCCAAAAATTGAAATACGCCAACCAGCGAGGAAACAGGGGCTTGTCGCTATCGTCGTCTAGTACCGCAAGCGCAAAAACAAATAACTGACACACAAAGGGCGCAAACGTCATCGTAAACATTAACCACGCAAGGTCATTGATAAGCAGAATTAACTCGGGATCGCGGTCTGGCCTAAAGGTTGCGGTAAGCCAAACCATTACTGGCAGCAGGAAAAAAATTAAGCCAGCGGTGCCGCTAAGGTTCTGGGCTTTTACCAGCAGCGGTGAGACATTTTTAATACGTTGCATCTGGGCCGATATTGCCACCACCCAAGGCACGTACAGCGTACAGCTGGCCATAGCCAAGATCAGACCCGCGCGAATAAGCTGGGTGTTTTCGCCGTAAAAGGCAGCAATTTCGGGGCCGCTGGCAGTGGCCGCTTGGGGCGGAAACAAACCCGCAATAACACACCAGCCAAGTATGTACAGCACGTCAAACGCAGGGCCACACCAAGCAAACGCCTTCTGGTATTTCATAGGCACTCCTTTTTATTTTTGTATACAGAAGATGCAACACCCCGTCGGCTCAGCAAAAAATCTAACGCGGCAGTACAATGAGTAATCGGACCAAAACTAGAGGGATAGAATTTAACGACTAGCGACGTGCAATAATCCCACTACGTTTATTTTTACCAACTGTAGGTGAGGCGGGCATGAAGACAAACGACGTACCGTGACATAGCTGAGCCAAGCGTGACAATTTCCGGTCATCCTCGCCAATATATCGCCAGGTTGGAATATGAGTGTAGCCACTGGGCAAAGGCCTAGCGGCGTAGCGAGCGTCACCTATTCGCTCGGTTCTTCGCTGCTGGCATCTCCAGCCAAATGGAGTTGCTCGCTGCGCCACTCGGTGGGCCGCTTGCCGGTCCAGCTTTTGAAGGCCCGCGAAAATGTGCCGCGATCTGAGAAACCCAATAAATAGGCGATCTCTTCAATATTCATTTCAGTGTGTTTTAGATAGGAGTACGCTTGCTCTTCTCTGAGCTGGCGCAAAATTTCATAAAAAGTGGTGTTTTCATCAGTGAGACGCCGCGCCAAGGTGCGCTCGGTCATGGCCATACTCTGGGCGGTCTCAGCCCGCGAAGGCTCACCATTAGGCAGCTTAACCAGCAGAACTTCTCGCACTCTGCGCGAGAAACGCCCCTGCAAACGGTCGATAAGATAGCGCGATGCCAGCTCATCCAGCAGCGACGCCAGCTCTTCGTTCGCACCGGGAATCGGCCGATCCATATCCGCGTTCCTAAATGACAGCGAATTTACCTCCTGCTCATAAAGAACGGGGCAGCGAAACAGCGCCTCGTACTCTTCCGGCTTTTCGCCTTGCGCGTGGGTAAAGCTCACCGACAAGGGCAGTAACTCATCGTGAAGAATCCAGCGGCAATACTCCAAGAACCCCGCCAACACCGTGTCGAAAGCTTGATAGCGCGGCAAACTGCCACCTGTCTCTAGAGCAATAAGTAAATCGCTTTGCTCCTCGCGCTCGTTAAAACTGAGCGCGGCGGAGTCGGAAATGAGTTTGGCAAATCGCGAAAACCGCCGTGTGGCCGAGCGCAGAGTGTCGCTACACAACATCGCCTGGCCAACAACATGGTAACTCGATGGCCGAATATGCTTAGCCACCTTAAGGCCAAAGTTCGCATCGCCCGAGCGCTCTACGGCAAGCCGCCACAATTGCGTGACCTTCTCCTGACTGTAGCGGTATCCGAAATTTTCTAAGCGCAAAGGGTCCATCCCTATTAACGCCATCAACTCTCGGTAATCCACCCCCGCCTCAGACATCGCATGCGCCATAGCGAGCACATAGCCGGAAAGAGCCGTTCTGGAGCTGAGCACAATAGGAGCCGCTTTAGCCATAATCATCTTATTATATTGTCATAATTGGAATGTCATTCTACGCGATGAACTCTGTATGGGAAACCGACCAATAGTTCGCAAAAAAGCCGCCACAGGATTACTCCGGTGGCGGCGCTCAGGAAACGATGTCCCGACAAAACCCTGGGGTAGGGGTAAACCAGCCATGGGCCGATTTAGTTAAAAATGGTAGGTAAAATCAATACCGTAACTGCGTGTTGGCCCGCGATAGTTAACTGACAACACTCCTAGCAAAGGTACAATCTCCTGGTAATACTCTTCGTCGGTAAGGTTTTTACCCCACAGAGCAACTTCCCAGCGCGGGTCATCTGCCAAGGTGAGACGCGCATCGATCAGTGTTAATGGATCACGTTCAGTGCCCTCTGTATTGGCAACGTCCCACCAAATAGCGCCGTAGTGTGCCGCTTCTACACGAGGCGTAAGACTAAGCCCGCTATTTAACATAAACGATTTCGTAATGCCGATGGTAGAGGTTGTTTTCACTGAACCCGGCGCAGTATTACCCTCAAAATTAGGGTTAGGCGCAAACTCCGTGATCTCGCCGTCGGTGTAACCAAAGCCACCAAATAGCTCAACTTCGCTGGGCAGTAGCGCGGTAAAATCAACATCAAAACCACGTAGCTCAACTTCGTCAATAGACGTTACAGTTTGCAAGCCCGCAGAGGGAAAGAACTCAAACTGCTGAGCACCCTCTACCACGGTTTCAAACACGCCAACATTGACACTTAGGCGCTTATCAAAAAACTTACCCTTAAGACCAACCTCTACAGATTCAGACACTTCTTCGTCGTATTGGTCCTGCACATAAATGTCGCTCGCCGGTACACCAGCCCCCGCGCCAGCTGTTATCAAGGCCTCACGACTACCGAGGGGGTTAAAACCACCGCTCTTATAGCCCTTGCCATAATTGGCATACAGAGTTATATCGTCACCAAGCAAATACACCAGCGAAACCTTGGGTGAAAAATTGTTAAAGGTCTGGGAATCATTACATTCAGACTGCGGCACAGAAAAAGCCTGCACACAAAGATTGAATGCATCTGGCGCCTTCTCTGTTACCTCACGTTTTTCAATGTCGTAACGACCAGCAAACTCAAGGCTAAGATTTTCGCTGATGTCATACTGGGCATTAGCAAACACAGCGTAATTGCGCGTTTCAAACTCGCTAGCAGTATAACTAACCGTTGGCGCCGCACTATTGGGGCCATCCACGCCCCGCGTTTGCAGCATAGTGCCATTTAGATCTTGGTTTAATTCGCTAAATTGATCGCGAGTGTATTGCAAAAAATACACGCCAGCCATCCACTGAATACGCCCTTCTGCGGCAGAGGCAATGCGAAATTCCTGCGAAAAGGCCTGATCTTGGTAGGTGTAAATTTGGGTGAGCGCACCGGCACTGCCGCTGTCGGCGATATAGGGCACGCCGTCGCCACCAAAAGTCTGGTCAAAACTATTAATACTGGTGATAGAGCGCAAACTACCGAAGTCGAACTGGCGCTCAATATCCAGCGCCATGTCCACCATTTCCTCTTCTGAGAAACCGGCAACATTAGACACAAAGGGCAGCATCAAATTAGCGTCCAGCGCGTTTACCTGCACATTGCCAACCGGGACACCGGCTAGCTGACCGTTGTAGGCGGTGCCGCCACCATTAGAGTCATGCGCCGCGAGCCGAAAATTAACATCGGTTTGATCGTCTGGATTATAGAACAAGCGCAGACGCGCCAAAGACGTTTGATAACGCTGAACACTCTCGCCGGTTAACTCATTGGTAAACGGGCCGTCGGTTTCACTGGTCGCGCCAGAGAGTGCAAATTTGAGTTTCTCAGTCATAGGCCCGCTTACGCCAGCCGACATATTGCTACTGCCGAAACTGCCAAAACCAGCCGAGATCTTGCCCTCGGATTCTTCGCCAGGGCGCTTCGTTGAAATAACGATGGCACCCGCCGCTGCGTTACGGCCGTAAACAGCAGACTGCGGGCCTTTCAGCACCTCAATTTGCTGAATATCAAACAGGTCTTGATTAAAGGCCTTAAGGCTAACCAAGGGCACACCGTCGATCACCACTGCAACATTGGGATCTGAATTGCGCACTGCGGTTTGGCCGCGAATATTAACGTAAACCTCACCGGCATTGTCCTCAATAAACGTGACATTGGGTACCGTAGCAAGAAAATCTCTGGGCCGCTTAATACCAGCGTCAGCAATATCCGACTCAGTCAATACATTCACTGACGAAGGCACATCCTGCAGTGCCTGATCGCGCTTTGTTCCCGTAACAACAACTTCTTCTACCACTTGCTGTTGCGCCCAAACTGGGACGGATACAATCGCCATGGAAATAAGAGATAACTTAAAGCAATGCTTCATATTTTCACCTAGCTCTATTTATTATGACTTGTTCATTAAGAAAGCAACGTTTTAGCTACCTTCAATAACTCGCAGACAATACCCAGGCATTTTTCTAAAAACGGCCTTTAAGTAGCTGCACTCACCAACGCTAAACTGATCGCTAATTTGGCGTGGGTGAAGCGTAGATCAGTAATCGCTTACGACGTAGGGCATTTGGAGCCACCAGAAAACCGTTCAAGACAAAATTGCAGTCACCGCGAAATCAATAAAGCTAGCCAGGCCGCCCACAAGAACATTCAAACGCGCCAGTATTTTTGCACTAATGCACAAGCCCAAGAGATTGCAAAGAGTGCCATCGCTACCGATTTTTTCTTATTTAAGCATCAAGTAAATAAGCCATTGTCCCGCGTGTAATGTGGCAGCCACACAATCAAAACTTGTATTTAGCACTGCTAGCGGTCAAGGTAGCTCCTTCATTAACAATGCTTTCCCACCATGAAAAAAACCTTATATCCAGCCTCAGCCAGCACCTCGTTCACCCTCAATACCGAGTCAGTTCATCAGCTCTATATTGAAACCAGTGGCAACCCACTGGGGATTCCCGTGGTGTTTTTGCATGGCGGGCCGGGATCGAGCTGCAATAATAATCATCGCCGCTATTTTAACCCCGAGCACTATTTCATTACCTGCTTCGATCAGCGCGGCTGCGGCCTCTCTACGCCCCACGGCGAATTATCTGACAACACCAGCCAGCACCTTGTCGCCGATATAGAACGTATTCGGGAGCATCTTAATATTGCACGCTGGCTGGTATTTGGTGGCTCGTGGGGCGCAAGTTTAGGGCTGCTATATGCCCAGGCTCATCCTCAGCGGGTGAGCGGTATGATTCTGCGCGGCAGTTTTTTGGCCAGAGAGCAGGACTTATTTTGGTTTGCCCAACACGGCGCGAGCGAGGAATTTCCAGAAGCGTGGCAGGCATTTATCCAAGACATCCCTCAAGACGAAAGACACGATCTGGTCGCCGCCTATTACCAGCGCCTCCATCACGGCGACAAGGATACCCAGTTAAAATACGCCGCTATTTGGTCAGCCTGGTCTGGCAAAGTCGCTACCTACAATTTAGGCCCGCGTACTAATAAACATTCAAATAACAACACCATTACAAACGAGGCCCAACGGCAGGCCGATCCTGCCCTCGTTCGTAAAGTTAAAATAGAAACCCACTACGCCCAGCACCGCTATTTTATTGCCGAAAACCAAATACTCGACAATCTTCACCAACTGCCCAAGGTGCCGGTAACGATTATTCATGGCGAATTAGACAAAACCTGCCTGCCCACCGCCTCCCGCGCCCTTGCCGCCGGCATTACCAATAGCGAATTTATTCAGCTTGCCGACACCGGCCACCTCATAGAAGAAGCCAATATGATTGCCGCCTTGGTGGATGCTACAGATCGCTTTATAAAAAAATTAAATTAGCGTCCCTCACAAATCAGCGTGGCCGTTATTGATCGACGGGAAAAGCCTATTCGCATTCAAGGAACATTAAAAACCAATAATTAACTACACCAAAACTTGCCTGGTATTGGCAATGTAGTGATGAACCTGCCGCTCAACCTCGGGATCGACCATCTCGACTGGGCGGCGATCATTTGGGCAGGGCATACGCGGGGTGGTACCAAACAAACGACAAATCAAAGGCCGTTCGCCGTACACCGTGCAGCCCTTAGGCCCGAGGTGTACACAGCTCAGCTCACTTAGAGCGGCCTCGTGTTCAGCATCAGTTTTTACTGGCAGCCGCGACATTTCTTCAGTAGACGTCGTAACAGGCCCGCAGCAATCATGACAACCCGACACACATTCAAACGACGGAATACGCTCGCGCAGCCGCGCGATGATATCTCGATTTTGGTACATTTAACTTTGCCTTATTAGCGAATTCCAACAAATTTGAGTAACGCTAGTGCATACCAATTCTCAATGACCCCTAATTACCGCATGGACCATCACCTAAATTTGTTTACCATTGTAATAGCCACAATCATTCCCGAATAATCACTCCGCCGCAGGCTTCTAGTTCGGCTTTACACTCACGCCACTCAGGCATTGCGGCGTCCATTAAGGCATAAAACCGGGGGCTGTGATTAAACTCCTGCAAGTGGCAGAGTTCATGAACTATTACATAGTCAATACAGCGCTCGCTGGCTTTTATCAGATGGGTATTTAAACACAGACGACCACTGCTAGAGCAGCTACCCCAGCGCGAGCGCATTCGTCGCAAACGCAATGCTGGCACTGTATTTACCCAAGGTAATTGAGCCGAAAAAATAGCCAACCGTTGCTGAAAATGCTGCTGTGCCTGTTGGCAATACCATTTTTGCAATAAGCGGCTAATGGCATCGGGCGAGCGGGTTTGAACTAGCAGTTCGCTGTCAACAATTGCGACTTTCTGACTGTTGGGCATCACGTCTGCGCCAGTGCGCAATACATAGCTGCGCCCTAAAAATAAATGGGCTTCGCCGTCAATAAAACGAAAGCCAATATGGCGGGGCTGCTCTTGCAACTCTTGTCGACGCTGAACAATCCAGTCGCTATTGCGAAAGATCAGTCCGTCGATTTCCTCGCGTCGCGCCGCAAAGGGCGCGCGCACGACCAAGCCACCTTCGGCGTCAAGCTGCAAACTTAATTTACGACGGCGGCGCCGACTGCGAATTAGGGTAACATTGAGGCGCTCGCCGCCGATACAAACGCTGCGCTGCGTCCTTTCTTCGGCATTTCCGCGCAATAAATCCTTTAGCGAAGCGCTCATTTGCCGCAACTCATAAAGGAGATCGCCTCACGAGTGGGCGGGAAATTCACAATGGAATATCGCGCCGCCATCGGGATTATGTTCGTGACTAATACCGCCGCCATGAGCCTGCATAATCGACTGGCAAACAGACAGACCAATCCCCATGCCGCCCTCTTTGGAACTCACAAAAGGACTAAACAACTGCGCTTCGATTTCAGGCGCCAAGCCGGCCCCGTGATCGCTCACACTGAAGCACACCATTGCCCCCTTGGCGTAAGTTCGCACTTCAACCGGGCTCTCATTTCCGGCATTAGCGGTGGACTCCATGGCGTTGCGAATCAAGTTCAATGCGACCTGCTGCACTTGCACTTCATCGACCTGGATATCTGGCAGGTTCTCCCCGCCGTGTAAAACCACCGGTATCGCGTTCACGCGAGAATCGACCTCTGCCAGTGCCAGCACATCTTCCAGAACACTGTTTAATCCCAGCACTTCACGCTCACCGGTCGGCTTTTTAACATAGCTGCGCATCCGCTGGATAACCGCCGCGGCACGCTCGGCCTGAATCGCGATCTTGCCTAGGACATCGTGCATTTTTTCCCGTTTGTTTTCGGGAATATCCGCCAGTAAGCGCTGGGCCACGCGCGCGTAGTTTGTCACTGCGGTCAGCGGCTGATTCACTTCGTGAGCGATACCCGCCGCCATCTCACCGCCGGTACTAAGGCGCTCAATATGGGCGAGGTGCTGGCGCTGGCTGTCTAACTCGCCGCGCGCTGAATCCAGCGCCGCTTGACTAGCCAACCATTCGCTAATGTCGCGCAATACCAAAACGGCGCCGCCTTCTTTGCGCGGCGAAGCACTGAGCGCAACGTGAACTACATCACCATTACGCGCAGTTAATTTGGCACTCTCTTTACGCAGACTAACCCCGCCTTCACACAGCAAGGTTAGCGCCTGATTCAATCCGTTATCATTTGGAAAAAGTTTTAGCTGGGCAAACAACTCACCGACGGTATCTGCAACGGCGCAGCCGGTTAACACCGCGGCTCGTGCATTCATCGAGGTTACTCTACCCTGCACATCTAAACCGAAAATACCTTCTTCAACCGCATTCAAAATACGTTGATTTTCGTCTTCAAGCTCACTGTTGCGACGGGCGAGCGCGCGCTCTAAACGCTGTATTTTAACGTGAGTGCGCACCCGCGCTAAGACTTCGTCGGTCTGGAAAGGCTTCGCGATATAATCTACACCGCCAATGGCCAGGCCATGAACCTTGGATTGACTATCGGTGAGTGCCGACAAAAAGATAATGGCGATGTCTGCGGTGTCGGGGTCGGCTTTAAGCCGCTCACAGACTTCAAAACCGTCCATGCCCGGCATCATCACATCTAGCAAGATCAGGGCTGGGTGCGCGCGTTTAGCGGTATACAGTGCAGATTCACCGTCGCGCGCTGCCAATAGTCGGTAACCGCTACCCTCTAAGGTTTTGAATAAAACCTGCAAATTCGTCGGATTATCATCGACCAGTAAAACCTGCTCGCTACCCAGTTCATGCGCCATTCAAACTTGCCTCACCAGATGCTTGGCGAAGTAGGCGCGCCAAATTTTCAAAATCAAACTCGCTTAAAAATTCTTCTGCTTCTTCAACAAAACCAAGGCACTCTGGCCGACTGCGACGCAGTTGGCCTAGCAGCTCTCGAGTTCCTGTCACGTCGCCTAGGTCTACCGCCATTAGCAACTCCTGCAAATCGCAATCGGGGGGCAATACCACGCTCGAGCGCGGCGCCTCCACATCCGGCACAATCACGTCAGCGGTGTTGACAAGAGCCTCGCTTCCGCAGGTACTTGCAACGACTTTTAATAGATCATCAATGCCAATGGGCTTGGGTAAAAACCCATCACAACCCACCTCGACGGCCTCGGCCATCATGTCTTCATCGGTTGTAGCCGAAGCCATGATGATCGACACCCCCGTCATTTTAAGTTCTTGTTTAATAACCCGAGTCGCCTCCATGCCATCCATTTCAGGCATGCGCAGATCCATCAACACCAATTGCGCGGTGCGCTCTTTTAACAGCGCGATCACCTCAAGGCCATTAGCGGCCTCGCGGATGTCGTCGCTAACATCTTCGAGCATGCCGAGTAAAACATGACGGTTCACTGCGACATCATCGGCGACAATGATTGCGGGGTTATCGGCCACTTTCGCCAATACATCTGGCTCAGGTTCTGCAGTAAGCTCGATTTTTTCGCCCGGCTCACTAGCTTTAGGCACATCGAGTAGTGGGATATCAAAATAGAAACAGCTGCCTTTGCCGAACTCGCTACTGAGATTTAAATTGCCGCCCATTGCCTCAACCAGGCGACGACAAATGGCCAAGCCCAAGCCCGTGCCTTTGCCGTCTTGGGGGTTTACTTGCCGGAAAGGCTCAAAGACGTCCCGCAGTTTCTCGTCGGGAATCCCCATGCCACTATCCCGCACACTGAATAGTAATATGTGACGATCCAGATCAACGTCGAGCTTGAGCTCAACCCGACCCTTAGCCGTAAATTTAACGGCATTATCAAGCAAATTAACCAGCACCTGACGCAATTTAACTTCGTCGGCTTGCACGATATGTGGGACGTCGGCCGCGACATTCACGACAAAGTCCAGGCCCTTTGATTTAGCGCGATGGCCGACAATATCACTGACACTGGACACAATTTCGCTCAAGTCATTGGCGCGGTGAACAATATCAATATTACCGCTTTCAATTTTGGCCAAATCCAACACGTCATTAATTAAGGTCAGCAGATGTTTGCCGCAACTTTCAATAGCCCGCAAATATTCTTGACTGCCACTGGGCACACCGGCGTCCCGCTGCAATAACTGGGCATAGCCCAAAACACCATTTAATGGGGTGCGCAATTCATGGCTAACACTCGACAAAAACTGGCTCTTGGCATGCAGGGCGTCCTCTGCCGCAATACGGGCGTTTACCAGCTCTTGCTCTATGCGCTTGCGATCAGTGACATCGGTCATTATACCCATCGCGCGGATCGGCTTGTCGTTGGCATCGTTTTCTACGACGTCGCCACGGCTGTATATCCAGTGATCGTTGCCAGAACGATCTTTAACCCGAAATTCGACGCTATTCCCCGTTGCCAAACCCAGCCAGCTGTCCACGGCCGAGGCAATAATTTGTATATCGTCGTCATTGGCAATATTTTGAAATGCTCCAACGGGATAAGGCTTGGCGGGCACGTCGTAACCCAGCATGCGGAAAAAACTCTCACCCACCGTAACCAAACCAGTCTGCAAATCTAGATCCCAGAGGTGGTTATGTGCGGCGTCGAGGGCGAGTTGAAAACGCCGCTCGCTCAGTTTTAAAGCGCGCTCGGTCTGAGTGCGTTTTTCCACCATGAAATTAGCTTCTTCAGCTAATTTTTGAAACTCAGCAAAGGGCAGGCGGTTAACATCAATCGCGGTTGAGCGCTTACTCGCATCGGCAAAAAACTGTTGGAAAATGGTAAAACCCGACCTACTTCGGCGCGCCAACCAACGTGCCGTCAAGGTTGAGAACACCATTAGGGCAAACGCAATTATCACAATAAATTGAATATGCTCTTTTACGCGCAGCTGCAAAGCGGCATGCTCTTGTCCCAGCTTAATATTCAGCTCGTCTAAGAACACCCCTGAGCCCAAGGTCCAGCCCCAGGGCTCAAAGCGGCGAATATAGGAGATCACCGGCTTATTCTCGCCATTTTGGTCAAGCCAACTCAGTTCGGTGAATAGACTGCTGTCAGCGCCACTGACTTGCGTGCTCTTTTGCACAATATTCGGCATCAACGCTCCGACACTGGCGGGATCGTAGGCATTTACCAGCTGCCGCCCGTCGCTGTCGACCACAAACATAATGGAGTTGTCTGGATCGATGGGCACCGCCGCAATTCGCTCAACGACTTCGCGCTTCAAGCGACTCACTTCGTCGCGCAGATAAACACTGGCCCCCATATAGAGATCGAGAGGTTTGTAGTAGTAAACAAAGCTAAAATTACGCTCTGTTGCGCGATTTTTGCTGTCAGTAAAACGGTATTCTAAAAAATCGTAATTTTTGTCTTTAATCGAATCCCTAATCTGGCTAGAAAATGCATTCAGTGCGTCACGATCTGATATTCGCTGACTGCCTTGGGGGTATTTCGGCGCCAAAATTGACTTACCCGCGCCATCAAACAGAAAGAAAAAACCTTTGTTATCGAGAAAGCTCAGGGAGCTCATGGTTGCCCGCAACCGGCTAATTTGCGCCGCGCGGCTCTCGCCGACAAACTCCTTGCGAGTGGTTTCGATTAACGACAAACCCACCGCAACCTGCTGACGTAGATCGTTGTATAGCTGGCGATTAAGCTGGGTACGTTTAAATTCCAGATACTCCATCGCCTTATCGACTTCGCGACGCAGAAGCTCGCGGCGCGACTCGATATAGCTATCACGCCAGGCCTCACTCTGCTGGGTATAGCGCTCGTACTCCTTGGCAATCCAGATGTAGCCGAGAATCGCCAAGGGAATCGCTGATAAAGCGACTAGGCTTATGAGATATATCTGTACTAAACTGCGCTTAGTACGCATGCGCAACCCTTGTTGTTATATAGCGAACGCAAGTGTTTCTTGCGATTTATTGAGACGAAAGCTTATCCAGTCTTAACACTTATCGCCAGTACCATTCACCTAAAACGTGAATACATTAATTAAGCACAGCAATAGCTTAGGATTTCATGATAGCCTAAGCTCACGATAATACGGTAACCGCCAGGACGGAATCATGACAGCAGAAGCCACGGTATACCTCGTTGAAGACGACGACGCGGTAAGAGATTCACTACAAATGGTATTGGAATCGGTCGGCCACAAGGTCGCCAGCTATTCGCGGGCCGATGCCTTTCTAGAAGACTACAGCGTTGATATGGCTGGCTGTATGGTACTGGATATTCGCATGCCAGGCATGAATGGCATGGAGTTACAGCGCCAACTCAATGCCCGCAACTCTATTTTGCCCATTATTTTTGTCACCGGCCACGGCGATGTCCCCATGGCAGTTGATGCAATGCAACGCGGCGCCGTCGATTTTGTACAAAAGCCGTATCGCGAAGAAGAACTGCTCGGCAAGATTCAACAAGCCATTACCGCCGACATTGAAAATCGTGCAGATCTTGAAGAAAAGCACAAAATTCGCGCCAAATTGACCGATTTAACTCCACGTGAAACCCAGGTTATGGAGCTAATGATTGAAGGCAAGGCGAATAAAGTCATCGCCTACGACCTCGACATTAGCCAGCGCACGGTCGAAATCCACCGCGCCCGCGTCATGGAGAAAATGGGCGTGCGCTCATTGGCCCACCTCGTCCGCATGGTAATGGCCGCAGAAGAGAACAACAGCTAGCGCTTGCCGCCAAGCAGCTCGTCCATCCGCACCAACGCGTTCAGCAGCCCAGCCACAGGCAGCTGTTGACCGCGAAAATATTCCTGCGCCATTGGCGTAATTCCGCATGCATTTGGCAGCCCCTGCTGCTCCGCCACGAGAAAATGCATTTTGGGAATAAAGACAAACTGCAACCACTGGGCAAAACTCAGCGTATCCACCGCAAACGGCTGTTCACTGCGCAATGCCTGCGGCGCAGGTGCAACGGCATCCCAACAGCCGATTTGACGCATCTCAGCTTCAATATCAATTAACACTTCCGCAACTTGGTGGTAATGACTCATCGCGCCTACTCGATAATTTGGCGGTAAGGTGGCATAGAGGCTAACATTTTGCGACCGTAGTGGCGGCTCACCATTCGTCGATCAAGAATAGTAATGCGGCCCGTGTCGGCTTCATTGCGCAGCAGTCGGCCACTGGCTTGAATCAAACGCACCGCGGCGTCTGGCACCGTGATATCCATAAAGGGATTGCCCTTGTTGCGGCTGATCCACTCAGCCAGGGCCTCTTCAACCGGGTCTTCTGGCACGGCAAACGGAATTTTGGCAATCACCACATGGCTACAGTATTTACCAGGCAAATCAACGCCCTCGGCAAAGCTGGCCAGCCCAAAGATCACACTGCCTCTGCCCTCATCCAAGCACTCGCGATGGCGGCTGAGAATTTCGTGTTTGGGTAAATCGTCCTGCGCGAGAATGCGCCCCTGCCACTCGGCCGACACGCCCTCTCGCACCGCGCGCAACTGTTTCCGGGAGGAGAACAACACCAAGCTCCCCGCATCAGCATCTAATAAGGTCGGCAACATCTCGATGATCGCCGCAGTATGCGCTTCGGCATTACCGGCATCACAGTCCATGGCCGGAATATACAACTCTGCGGCTTCGGCGTGGCGGAAGGGGCTGGGCACCACTTCAAAGCTCGCGTCTGTGTCCAAACCCGCGCGCATACTAAAGCGATCGAAACTGCCTAGTGCGGTCAGCGTAGCTGAGGTCAGCACGGCGCCGTAGCATCGCGACCACAATGCCGATTTCAGCGCGTTGGCCGCCAGAATAGGGCTGGCGTTTAGCTCAATATCGAACATGCCCTGTCCCGCTTCAACCAGCGCCATCCACCGGGCATTAGGCGGCTTTTCCTTAGTCGCGTCGCTGGCATAGGATCGCCACAAGGCCGCAGCCGATTCTGCCCGAAAACGCGCCATCGACACCGTGGTTAACCACTGTTCGTTAGCCTCGCGGTTACCGCTCAGCTCATTATTGTCCATGCCGTCTTGCAGACTATCGATGATTTTCTCAGACTGCTTAATGACCTCGCTAAAACCAGCCAACAAGCTTTTGGCGTGCTCCGTCAAAATAGCGGGCACTATGCCGTCAGCAAAGCGCACACTTTTTATACCTTGGCGCTCCTGCGCACCGTCAAGTAAGTCTTCCAAGACGGGCCGCAACGGAATAAGCCCCCGCCGCACCGCAATTAATTGGCTCAGCAAGCTTTCTAGTTCACTGCGGATATTATTATCCATGACCGGCAGCGCAATCATGGCGCTCAGCGCCCGCTCTATTTGCTCCATCCACCGCTCGGTGGCCGCCAGCCGGAAGTTAGCGCTAAAGTGATTAATCACTTTGTCGGGCAGGTGGTGCGCCTCGTCAAAGACGTAAATGCACTCCTCCGGCGGCGGCAGTATTGCGCCACCGCCCAACGCTAGGTCGGCGAGCACCAGATCGTGATTGGCCACAATCACGTCAGCCTGGGTCAAAGATTCACGGGCCTTAAAGAAACTGCATTGTTTGACGTGGCTACAGCGTCGGCCAGTGCACTGGGCGTGGTCAGTGGTGACCCGCGCCCATTTATCATCGGCGATGACGGTCTTCCAGTCATCTCGGTCACCCGCCCACTTGCCGGTGGCCATCTGCTTGGCAAAATCAGTGTACAGCGACAAACTCTCCGCATCTGGTGCGGCCATATGCTCGTCAATATACAAGGGCAGTACTTTGGCATCCGCGCCAGACAGCAATTGGTCTAGCTTAGACAAACAAATATAGCGGCGACGCCCCTTAGACAGGCTAATGGAGAAGTGCAGACCACTATTGGTCAGCACATCTGGGAGGTCGCGGTAGATAATTTGTTCTTGCAGAGCCACGGTGGCGGTGGAGATTACCAAGGTTTTATCGCAGGCCTTAGCGATAGGCACCGCCGCGAGGGCGTAGGCCAAGGTTTTTCCGGTACCCGTGCCCGCCTCAATTACACAGAGATGGTCGCCACCGCCGCGCTGGTGTTCCTGATTGCGTTTAATGCCACCCAAGGTTCGGGCGATATGGGCAATCATTAGACGCTGCCCGTAGCGGGCTTTGAGGTTTTTTACATCCAAAAACTGCCGATACGCTTCCTGAATGGTCTTTTTCAGCTCGTCGGTGAGCACCTATACCGCCTTGTCAACAATCCGCAGATCCGCGCTACGCAATTGGTTTTTAACAGGGTTGGCGTAAATTTCCATGGCCTTTTCGCGATACTCGGCCGACATCTGGCTAAAACGCCGATCAAAGGCGACATGATCGGCTTGGGTGAGCTTTGGCACACGCGCTAAACTCATCCACTTGTCATCATTATAAATCCGCTGATACGCGATAATATTGCTTGGGTGCAGGCGATACTGATCAATAATAATTTCATCCAATGCCGCCGCGACCTCGGCGGCATCACTAAACTCGCCCTTTAATGGCGCGCCGAAGGCTACGTGAACATTGCCTTTGTCGCCCACAATCCCCGAGGCAATGCTCTTTAAATCTTCATGCTCAGCCTTTTGATAGGCGCCATCGCGTGCGATATGCACCAACTCTTGGGCTTTGGCAGCATCCAGCGGATCCCACTCGTAGGAAATAGACACCGGCACGATATTGAGTTTATTAACGTAGTCAGAAAAACACTCATCAGGCTTATTCTGCGCCATGCCAATCATTTTGATAACGGCCGCCTCGGTGGCGTCGTTGCCATCTTTAGCGCGACCTTCACGCTGGGCAATCCAAATTGAACTGCGCTCTTCTAGCAGTGAAAAGCGAATATAACTGGCCAACTGGCGAAAAGCAGCCAACATCTGCCGAGGTCCACGAGCAGAGCGACGCACAATAAAGCTTTTATTCAGCCGCATTAAATCGGCGGCGAAAGGCTTGGAGAGCAAATTATCGCCAATCGCGATACGCACGGTATCGCGGTCATGATGATATAACGCGTAATTAACAAAGGCGGGGTCGAGGGCAATGTCGCGGTGATTACTAATGTATAAATAGGCTTGGTCTGAATTGAGGTTATCTAGACCAGAAACTTGAAAGCTTGTGGTGCTGCCTTCAATCATGGCATCCATATAGCCTTTGACGACCCACTGAAAATCGGCAACATTGGCAATACCCTTCATCTCACGCCCTAAATACCAGCGTAACAGCGGTCGAACTAGCCATGGCAGGGCCTTGCTTAAGCGCGGCATCCGCAAGCTGGCAATGATATTGAGCATCTCAGGATCAACCAATAGTTTCGCCAATACCGGCGCCACTTCGTCGTCGTGGTAGGGCCGTATTTCAGCGAAGGTATCCATTGCTCTGTGCTCTCACAAATATAAAGGGGCGTACAATAAAGGATTCAGCCGCAGGCGTCATCTCCCCGCCGCCGCAAACTGGCAATTTGCCAAATCTTCTCACTAGGCAAGGCAATTTAAGAAGCAAATTGCAAAAACGGTAAACCCCGCCCGCAAGAAAAAACACCACAAAAACAACTAAATCATTAAAAATCAATTACTTAAAAATAAAAACACCCTTGGAATGCAAGTTGCTTTTACATATGCAACTTAGCAAACATCACGATCAAGGCATTCAGCATTAGCCCAAGGGAGGCAGCCATGAAAACCCCAACACGCACCGCATTGCTACTTATCGGCTTTCAAAACGATTACTTTGCCAACGAAGGTATTTTGCACTCGGTAATAGAAGAGTCCTCGCGGGTTAGCGGGGTGTTGCAAAATACCCTTACGTTACTTGAGGAATCAGCCGAGCAATTTGACCTTATTATATCGACACCCATTCTGTTTACCGACGGCTATAGCGAATTAGTCGATCCTGTTGGCATACTCCGCACGATAAAAGATGTTGGCGCCTTTAAGGCGGGCCAATTCGGATCGAAAACAATCCCTGAATTCGATGCCTACAAAGACGTTATCACCGAGATACCCGGTAAACGGGGCTTAAACGCCTTTTCCAATACGCATTTAGAATCCCTACTACGGGAAAACGGCATTGAGCATCTCGTGCTTGCCGGCACCGTAACATCGATATGCATAGATTCGACGGGCCGCCACGCCGCCGATCTCGGCTTTAAAGTGACGATTCTGTCAGACTGCACGTCGAGCCGAACAATTTTTGAACAGGATTTCTACTGCGAAAATGTGTTCCCTCTCTATGGCAGCGTCTGTAGTTCATCTACACTGAAGGTGGCATAAAAGAAAATCAGAGGGCTGTAAATGAGCGCCACCGACAGCGAGCGCGAGCTTTTGCTCCAACACCGCATGGTAGAAGAGCTGGCGGCTAAGCACCAAGAATTCCAAACCCTAACGGATTTACTGGAAGAGGTAGTTTTCCGCTGTGACGACAGCGGGGAATTAACCCTGCTCAACTCCGCTTGGACCCGCAAAACTGGCTGGCCAGTAAACGAGTGTATTGGTCGCCGCTTTGTGGAGTTTATCGACGACAGCGAGGCTGTTACGCAATTAAGTAGCTATCTCAACGACAGCGAACCGCTGATTAGCGAATTGCGTATCGCCAGTCGATTTGGCGACATTAAAACATTTAGTATGCGCGCGCGCCGCAGCGGCAATACCTGGTACGGCTCGCTCTACGACGTCACCGAATTGCACCTGGCCATGGGTGCCTTGCAAGAAAGCCGCGAGCAAGCAAGGAAGCTCGCGCTAGTGGCGAGCCGCACCGACAATTTAGTGATTATCTCCGATGCCAAAGGGCGCATTGAATGGGTTAACGAGAGCTTCACCCGCATAACCGGCTATAGCCTCCAAGAGGTGCGCGGCAGATCGCCGGGATCTTTTTTACAAGGACCGCAAACCGATCACCGAGTCGTAGAGCAGATGCGTGACGGTCTCGTTCAAGGCAAAGGTTTTAATGTCGAAATTATTAACTTCAGTAAAAATGGCAGCCCGTACTGGCTGGCGATCGACTGCTCGCCAGTACTCAATGAACACGGTGAGCTGGTCAATTTCATTGCCGTAGAGCGGGAAATCACCGAGCGCAAACAAACCGAACAAGCCCTACGTGACAGCGAGCAGCACTATCGCAACATTTTAAATACGGTGAGCGAGCCGATTTTTTACTGCGACACCGACCTACAAATCCACTTCGCCAATCCGGCCTGGCAAGCGCTAACGGGCAAAATGATTAATAGTGATGCTCCGCGAAATCTTCACGACTTTATTCATCCAGAAGATATCCCGTTTCTAGAGCAGGCGCGGGACCACATTTGTGCAGGGTTACCGCCGAGCCGCCAAGAAGTGCGTTTGTGCGACAGCCGCCAAAACTGGCGCCGAGTTGAGCTACTGCTATCGAGCAATGGTCACTCGAAGAACGGGCGCACCCAACACCTCACTGGCGCACTTTTCGACGTTGACGAACGCTGGCAGCAAACCCAAGCCATTTTGCAGTCAAAGGCCGCTGCCGAAGAGCTATCTAAATCGCGAACCCGCTTTGTGGCGAATATGTCCCACGAAATCCGCACCCCGCTCAATGCCATTCTCGGCATGGGCTCGGTACTCCAAGAAACCAATCTCACGCCAGAGCAACGGGGGTATTTAGACACCCTGTGTAACGGCGGCAAGGCCTTGCTGGCCCTAGTAAACGATGTACTCGATTTATCCAAATTAGATTCTGATGAAATTCAACTCGAGAATATCGAATTTAATCTCGGCGAGGTATGCGAGGAAGCCGTCGATATTGTTGCAGCGCGGGTTGAGGAGAAGAACCTAACGCTTACGATGCACTGCACACCCAGCGTCCCGCAACTCATTGTTGGCGACCCTCACCGCATGCGGCAGCTATTAATCAACCTACTCGGCAACGCTGTAAAGTTTACCGCCCAAGGTGGTATCACCATTGCCCTCGACTGGCAGGCAATGAGTAGCCAGTACGGCACATTACATCTCGATATTATTGATACTGGGATTGGTATCCCCGAAGATCGGATTTCCAGTTTATTTAATGCCTTCATTCAAGCCGACACATCAACAACCCGCCGCTATGGCGGCACCGGTCTGGGCTTGGCAATTTGCCAGCAAATTTGCACGGCAATGGGCGGCGAGATAAATATCACGAGTGCCGTGGGCAAGGGCACGAGTTTTCGCTGCCAGCTACCTCTTAACACCATTACATTTGCGGCGCCGCAGAGCAAAAATACATTGCGCGGAATAAACCTCGATCACCGCGCTCAACGAGTAAGCCAGTCTCTGGCACACTGCATGGCTTATCAATATGAAGCCGCGCGCGTTGACAATACCGACAGCAGTCTCAGCCTGATATCCGCAGACGGCAATATTCTGAGCCTAAATTCACCTCAGAACTACGCGGTGCTAACACCCAACCGGCTGCTGCGTAAACTTCAAGCGCTGGACAAACATTCGGTTCGACCGTCTATGCCGCAAACCGATCGTCGCGAGTCCGCGCTGCGAATCTTAATTGCCGAAGACTCGATCCCCAATCAAATGGTTGTCGATGCGATGCTTAAGCAATTAGGTTATAAACACGTTGTTATTGTTGACAACGGCCAGCTCGCGGTCGATGCCGCCAACGGCAATAATTTCGATTTAATTCTGTTAGATATTCACATGCCGGTTATGGACGGTTTGAGTGCCGCGAAGGCCATTCGCGAAAATTTGAAGAATACAACCCCGACGATTGTTGCCGCCTCAGCCGATGTCACCACCGACGCCCGCAAAGAAGCCAGCGATGCCGGCTTTGACGACTGGCTGCCCAAACCCTTCACCCGAGAATTACTGCAAGCGCTGCTCGAAAAAACCAGCGCGCAGTTAAATAACTAAGCCATATGAAGCGCGACGCATTATCGCGCACAATTTAAAAGACAAACTTCAAATCAACACCGTAGGTCAGCGGCGCAATTATTCCAACATGGTAGGTGCCTAACTCGCCGCCAGTTAATCCGCCGGGCTGCGACACGCGCTCATTGCGCAGCAAGTTTTTACCCCACAGCGCAAACTCATAGCTCCCGCTTGGCGTGGTCCAGGCTAAGCGGCCATTAAGCAAACTAGTGTCATCACCGTAGCCGTTAACGCGATTAAACTTATCGAGATGATCCTCGTTGGATTGCTCGACATTTTCTTCATAAATATAATCAACGTGCAGCAATAGCAAGCCGTAATCAAACTCTGGCGACCAATCCATCGTCAACGTGTATTCCTGAGGCGCCGTGGCATTAACTTGATTCGCTTCTTGAAAATTACCGTCTTTATCGTAATAGGCCGCGCGACTAGACTCCTGTTCGCGATAGGTGTAAATCAAACCAAAGCGCAAATTATCATTAACCAGCCAGTCGGCCGTCAGTTCAATACCCTGAATATCTTCGTCAGTACTAATCACCGTTGGTACCGCGCCATTATCGTCTGGCCCTTTAGACTCTATCGACTCTTGGCGGTCATCAATAACCATTTTAAACAAGGCAATTTGCGTGCGTATTTTGTCTTCGAGTAAATCGCCCTTCAGGCCCAACTCGACGTTTGTTACCACTTCCGGCGCCAGCGGCACTTCGCGGGAGCTGGTGTTCAAGGAGTCGTAGCCCCCCGACTTATAGCCAGTTGAATAACTCACGAACGCCATAGCACCTTCGCTAATTTGTGCGTTGGCAACAACACGACCAGTGATTTTGTCCCAGCTAGCACTGCCCTGCTCAAGACCGTCTGAGTTAAAAAAGAAATTTTCGCCCTGTGCTTGCGACAGCACAAAATCGGTGAGCGGCGCATGCCAGCTAAAGGCCTTTTTATCGTTGCTATAGCGCAGGCCGGTAATAATATTCAACCAATCGTTAATGGTGAAATCGAGGTCGGAAAATATGCCATACGTTTCAAAATCGCCCTCGTTGGTCATTGTTTCGGTGACATAATTGCCCGCAATAGGACCACCAATCAGCGTATTTAAAACGCCTGCTGGTAGGCCCGTCATCGCCGAGGCTAATTCCACCACCGCGCCATAACTAAAAGTAAGCGCTGTTTGCTGATAGGTATCTTCTTTGCTGTAGTTAGCACCAAATACCGCGTCGACCCAATCGAGCGATACATTAAATTGCGCTTCAAAATAGGCAATATCGGAATCTTCAATATTATTGGTATCGACGTAAACTGACTCATCTGCCGTCGCATCTTCATCTTGCAAATTATAGGTTTCAAACGCGCGGTAACTGGCAATCAGGCTCATGGTAGTGACATCGCTGATGTCGTACCAAAGCTTGCCGGTGATGCCCTGCATATCTCGTGTTTCACCACCATTGATGGCGTCGGTTTCTAATTTACGTTCCGTTGGGTCAGGGTGGGTTGCGTATTCTTCACTGGTGCTGAGCCGCGCCTGGGGGCCGTTATCGACGCGGTCAATATCATAGGCCATTTGCAGGGTGAGTCGGTCGGTGGTTTCCCAGCGCAGCGCCATACGCGCAAATTGATTATTCTGCTCGCCGGGGTCCGGCTTGGCAGGACCGAGCATGTCGAGTACCGCGCCGCGCTGGTTGTGCATCACATTCATGCGCAGAGCGAGGCTGTCGGTGAGCGGAATATTGCTCATACCCTCAACGCGAAACAAATCGTAGCTACCCAGCTTGGCGGTCACAAAGCCTTCGCGCTCTTCTAAACTCGGCCCATTGGGAATAAAGTTCACTACCCCAGCGGCGGCATTGCGGCCAAACAGTGTGCCTTGCGGACCCTTCAGTACTTCTACTCTTTCCATGTCTGAAAATGGCACGGTAATCGCCGCGCGAGGTAAGTACACGCCGTCCAGAAAAGTGGCTACCGAAGGGTCGCCGCCAGTGCTGATATTTGAGCTTTCAATACCACGAATAATAAAAGACGACTGGGTCATCCCCCCACCACGCACGTCTTCTCCCACTTTCAGGCCGGGAATATAGGCCTGAATATCTTCCATAGTTAAGGCGCCGGTGTTTTCCAAATCTTGGTTGGTAAAGGTATCAACCGTGACGGGCACCGTCATCGCACTCTGTTCGCGCTTTTGGGCCGTAACCACCACCTCCTCTAGCGCAAGATTCTTAGCGGCCTGCGCCAAAGGCGCGCCCAGTACTGCCAGCCCGATGGCACAGGCTATGCGACTTCTACTTTTGGATGTCATAAACCGTCCTCTCTCGCTATCAATACTGGTGAGCACCCTTGCGGTGCCCACTGCGCTCACATCAAGTACAAGGCAACACTATTTGGTAACTTTCAACATATACTCAGCCACGTCTTTTCGTAACTCTGGAGACAAATGGCCCTGTGACGGCATAGCTGGGTAGTCAGGACGCACCTTATGTGGCTCGGCAATGTAGTCGGCAATACCTTGCGCGTCATTGCGATACAGCGCTTGCACAGCGAGGGTTGGCGGCCCAATCATACGCATATTATAAGCGTGACAACCGGCGCAAATACCCTGGTACAGCAGCTTAGTGCGATTGGTAGCCGTCACTGGCTCACTCGGCGCGCCACCGGGAATGCGGTAGCTCAACACATCAGAGGTGTTCTTGCGCTCGCACTCAGACCATTTCTTTACACCAAAGCTGGTGTAGCGCTCGCGGTTAATAATGCAGTTGTCCTGCTCTTGAGCGGAACCTGGCGTTGCTAAAATATCCGGGCCGGTGCGACTGAATTGGGTCAGCATAAGGGCTTTAACTTCGGCAACGGGGTCTGCGCCGTTATCGAACATAAGATTGTCGAGAAACACCAAACGGTCTGGGTTGGGCTCAGACTCTGGGTCGCTAGAAATATCCGTGATAAAGGCTAAATCGGTGATAACAATACCCGCCGTTTTATTGCCCGAGACAATATTACCTTCGACAATCACATCGTCGGCCGCCATCACCACAATGCCAATCCCCTGCGGCACTTTGGATACAATCGAACCCGGCGCACCAAAGTTTGGGGTATTATTATTCACCACAAAGTTATTGCGCAAAATCACATCAAAAGTCGTTTTAATTGGCAAGCCTGGTGTAATGAATACGAGCAGACCTGCGGTATTGTCGTGAGCGTAATTATTCTCAACTAGGGCGTGGCGGGTGTTTTCAATTTCGATACCGGCAACATTGTCGAATACTTCGTTATGACGAACATCGACGTTATCGCACATGCCAACATAAATCGCCGCATCTTCAATGCCACTCAAGACGTTGTATTCAATCAAGCCGTTCTTACCAAATTGGGGAAAAATTCCGTACACCCCAGTGTCGATGACTTTGTTGTAGCGAATGGTAAAGTTATTACCAGACTGCCCCATAATGGCGTTGCCCTTGTAGTGGGTAATGGTCAGCCACTCCACGGTAAAGTCATTGCCAGAGTATAGGATGGCGTCATTGCGCTTGCCCTCGCCCTCTAATACCGGCCACTTACCCTCTTCAACGACGCCACGCAGGGTAATATTGTCTTTGTCGATATAAACACTTTCTTTATAAGTGCCGGGATAAATGAGTACCACATCGCCCGGACTGGCTTTATTCACCGCGTCCTGAATCGACTCACCGTCTTTTACCGGAATGTCTGCCGCCCACAGACTTGGCATACTGCACAGCAAGCCCAGACACAGCAGCCCCAATCTAATCGGGTTTTTCATTATTGCACTCCTCAATTTCCAGGCTCAAAAATAATTAATTCGGCTTCACATCGACAACCGGACGCAAGCCCGACGGCACCGCACTCGGCAGCGGCGGCATAAAACTTTCGTCGCTTAGGGTTTTTAAAAAGGCGACCAAAACATCGATTTCACGATCAGTTAAATTCGGCTCCCAAATATGCCAATGCAAATTGAGTTTCTCGCCTTCCGGTACCGCGTGCCCGCGACCACCAGTATAAAATGCCACCGCCTCACGCAGGGTTTCAAAGCGGCCAGAATGCATATAGGGCGCACTGAATTCGATATTGCGCAGTGTCGGCACTTTAAAACCGCCGCGCTGAGAGGCGTCACCCGTCACCGCCTGCACGCCACTGTCAAAGGCGTGACCATCCGGTTCGGGAGTGCCCAGTATCGCAATTTGCTGGTTGGTAAATGTCGGCGGTGTATGGCATTCGGCGCAGCGCGCGACAAAGGAACGAAATACATTCATACCTTCTATTTCGTCTTTATTCAGTACTTCATGCACGCCATTGGCGTATAAATCATAACGGCTATTCAAAGACACCAGCGACGACTCAAAGGCAGTAATGGCGGTATAAATTCGATCTAAGCTAATCGCGCTATCGCCAAAGGCTTGTTTGAATAAGGGCGGGTACGCAGCACTCTCGTTCAGACTCTTAAGCAGATGTTCGCGGCTATTGCCCATTTCAATTGGGGAATACAGCGGCCCTTCCATTTGCTCTTCAAGCGAACTGGCTCTAGCGTCCCAGAACAAGCGTTTTAAAAAGCCGACATTCCACAAACTTGGGGCGGAGCGGTGCGCTAGCTGGCCGTTAATTCCGACACTGAGGCCACGACCATCAGCGAAGCCCTTACTGGGCTGATGGCATGAGGAACAGGCTAATGTGCCGTCACCCGACAACAGCGGGTCAAAAAACATGAGGCGACCCAAGTCAATTTGCTGGGGCGTAAAACCCTCCCGCAATGGCGGCAGGCCTGTTTTCAAACCACCCACCCCGGAGTCTTGCAGTGAAGCGTACTCGCCATAAAGACTTTGCAGATAGCAGCGACCTTGCTCAGGCCGAAATCCCGCAGGGCAAACCTCGCTCAAGCGCCATTCAGCCGCAAGCGAACTTAATACCGGCAGCAACAATAGGCTACTCAGAAGGGCGCGCATCGCCGCTGGCCTCATTTAGTCTGCCAAACTCTGTATATACACCACTACATCCTTGGCAACCTCGGCGTCCGGTAAGGTTTTACCCATCATAAACATTTGGTAGCCATAGCGGTCTGACTCATCGCTGCCGCGAATTCCTTTGCTGAAGTGATCGAATTGCTGCAACAAATACCAGTCATCGACCCCGGCCAGCGCTGGCGCCTGCAACTTGTCATTGCCCTCCGCATTGGGGCCGTGGCATGCACCGCAAAGATTAGAATAGTAATCAGCGCCGCGCTTCGCATTGCCTGTCAACGTCGCCGCGGCAGGCTTCGCCTTGAAGCCATCAATATAAGCTACGACTGATTTCACCGCTGCGTCATCGGGCAGTGTTTTTGCAATCGCCTGCATTTGTGCGCCAAAAGCATCGTCGGGATGACTGCCCCGCACTCCAGAGCGGAAGCCGAGGAGCTGACGCTCCAGATACCAACTCTGCTGATTAGTTAAAGACGGTGCATTAAGGGCTTTATTACCTTCGCCGCTAGCACCGTGACAAGCTGAACACGCGGCATACAAATCCTTCCCTGAGGCGGAACCGCTGCCCTGAAGCGCTGCAACCGCAGCGCTGGCGGCCTGCTCACTATTTGCACTGGGCGCCGGATCATTGCTGCACGCCACCATGACGACACTAAGAAGCAAAATCGGTAATTTCATGCTTTATTTTCCTTGGAAGACCTAAACTCCGAATACAATCGATACTCGACCTTAACGACCGGCCACGGCAATGAGACTTATAGCGCGCATCCGCCGACAGCGCATTAGCACCCAAATATTCAAGCCCTGATTAGTGTGAATTAATTCAGACTAGCCTATGTTTACACCGTCATCAATACGTCAAATGGGGTAATTTCCGGCGTAAAACTGGTGATTTCATCGCCATTTACGGAATTTCAGCTATTTTGACGACCAAGACGCAATTGCCCTAAATGAGTAATCCCGCGACGACCCCGCCGAGGACCACCCCATCTAGGCACAGGGAGAAACGACCCAAATTAGCACACAACAAAAACACCACCGCGCCGAGGACACATTCAAAACCGACTATTTTTCTAGGCCTGCGCAGTCGAAACCACACTTTTTTCATCTTGGTGCAAGCACTGAAATAAGACTATCTAGGCCACCAAGGAGATGCCCTATATTAGCGCCTCTACTCCACGATTTTATAACACCAGCGCAGTGGGCCAGCAATGCGCAAATAAGCATATATAGCGCCGATATCGCATCTACTCCCCTTCCTAAATTTCAGAATTGGCGGAGTAGTTCACATTTCCAAGGTAACCATCACACCTTTAAGTTAGACCAGCATCAACATCTACTCCCAGATTGGCTGTTGGACTCCTCGCCAAGAACAGCGTATTGGTTATGGCGCTTGCCAATTAGCCACGAAATAGCATCGGTATTATTTTGGTTGCCGACATGATTATTGGCGCCTTGTTCACTTTGCTGGCACTACCCTGTGTTTATTTGTGGCTGGCAGATGGACACCAAACTAGGGTTCTCAGCTCCCATGCAAAAACGGTGTCTGCATAGTAAATTAATCGGTATACCGTATTAGTTATAAATAAAAACGGGCGCCATTAGCGCCCGTTCTTTGTTTATCGATAAACTCGCTTAGGGATTATCGGTATACAAAATATACTCCCCAGCCCCGCTATAGGATTTTACCCGCCAGCGGTAGGTGCCTGAATTGCCCGAGTAACTTACTGTTTCGTCAGAGCTCGCGGTTTCACCACTGGCGACCACCGACCAGCTTTGCACTAAAAAGCCACCGAGCTTTTCTAGGTATAGATCAAAATCAGTGCCTGCGGGGCCTTGCAAAAAACCACGGAACTCGCCGCCATTACTGCTAAACCCACTACTGCTTGGGGTGTACGTTTGCGCGCCAGAAGCCAAGGTGCCACTGGTTTGCTCGCACTCGGGGCAAGGCCCGGAACCCGGCAGATCTACTACCACGTTTTGGCTTACGCTGTTTTGCTGGGCCGCGCTGTCGTTAACAGTGAGCGTAACGCTATAGCTCCCTGCTGCGCCGTAGTTATGGCTAGCGGTAACGCCACTAGCAACGCTGCCGTCACCAAAAGCCCACTGGTACTGGGTAATGCCGTTATCGTCGGTTGAGCCAGCGCCGTCAAAGCTACACGCCAGATCGCTGCAGCTATACGTGAAGGCTGCATTCGGCGGGAAATCAGTAGGTGTGCCGCCACCACCCGCCGCGACCTGTAGCAGCAAATTCGGTGATCCCGCACCGAGACTACTCAGCTTGCCGTTAACGCCGTCGCTTATTAAGCTCGCAAATACTGATGCAGGACTTGCCGACGGGTTTTGCGCTAATAGTAATGCTGCAGCGCCAGCGACATGAGGCGCGGCCATCGAGGTACCACTGATGGTGTTGGTGTCGGTATCGCTCTGATACCACGACGAGGTAATTGCCGAGCCGGGCGCAAAAATATCAACGCAACTGCCTTTGTTTGAAAACGAAGACCGCGCATCATTTGAACTGGTAGAACCTACGGTAACAGCTTCTGCAACACGGTTTGGCGAGCCAGTACAGGCATCAGTATTATCATTGCCTGCGGCAACCACAAAAGTCACACCCGCACTTATCGCGGCGCGCACAGCGGTATCTAAAGCCTCGCTATTGCCACCACCCAAGCTCATATTCGCAACAGCGGGCTTAATATGGTTGCCCGCTACCCAGTCGATACCGGCAATAACGCCAGAATTACTGCCCGAACCATTACAATCGAGCACCCGTACCGGGTGCAGGATTGCGCCCTTGGCCACGCCCCAGGTAGTGCCCGCGCTTGTTCCCGCTACATGACTGCCGTGACCGTTACAGTCTTCGGTATTCGCTGGATCAGTACTACCAAACAACACACCACTAGAAACAAAGTTGCGACCGTTGCCAACTCTACCGCTAAATTCGCTGTGCGATTTACGCATACCCGTGTCAACTATATAAATATGGGCGCCGCTGCCATTGCCATTGTATTGGTAGCTGCCATCGAGAGGCAGACTTGGCTGATCCACGCGATCTAGGCCCCAAGTCGCGCCATTTTGAGTTGCAGCGATTGCCACTGTGCGATCTTGCTCAACTAATTTGACGAGAGGGTTTTGCGCCAACAACGCCGCCGCCTCGGGGCTTAGCTCAGCTACAAAACCACGCAAAGTGTGCTGAAATGTCGTCAACAAATTACCGCCAACACTTTCCAGCAAGCTTGAAACTACCTCATCTAAGGGCGCTGGAACTAAGCCCGCAACATCCAATTTATTAAGTAGTACGATGTACTGCCCATCAATTAACTCGCCAGAACTTAACGCGTCTGAAACCGAGGCTTCGATGGCGCCCGCATTTGCCGTCACGTCATTAACTACTTGCTGTGCATCTACGCCACTACCGCCACCGCAAGCAGCTAGTGACAGAAGCATAAACCCACTCATTAAATGCTGTCGATTTAGATTAATACCCATTGGCGAGTCATCCCCTTTTTGATTAATTATTTTTGCCGACTAGTGTCAAGGCTAAAGCAAGGGCGACTATAGCGAAATAAGGAAGTAATGACAGTGTAACCAAAGTGATTATAGTGAGTAATAGCCCGAAGTGTGACCAAGCTCTAATTCAGCAAGTAAAAAGAGCGAGCTCATGGACCATTTTTCGCGCCGCAGGCCATTCGTCAGTCGCTATCACCCATCCAAACAATTTCGAGTAATAACAGCTACCAGCGAGCGTAGTGATCCTCCGCAAAGCCCCACTGCTGCTGTATTTCTATTACTTCATTTTCCAGGCGAATCTGGCCCTGAAAAACACCAAAATGCTGAGTAAAATTGGACGCGATCAATAGGGCATTTAACTTTTCTTTACGCTGGCCTGCAGGCGTAAAACGTAAATCGACAATGCCATCTGCGGAGCAAACTCGCCACTCACTTTCGGGTTGATACCGAGAGAACTGAAAGTCCACGGTATCGACCTTAATTAGCTGGTCATCTAGCCAAAGAGCATTTTCTGTAAAACCGGTTTCATTCACACCCGCCGCCAAATTCAAACCCAGGCGCCGACCATCGGCAAGGGTTGCCGACAGGCTGGCCCAGTTCCAAAAAGTTTCCCCTCGCATATAGCCCGCAGTCCAGTCGACTGAAGCGAGCGTATTCATTGCCGCTAAATCACGCGTCTCTCCCTGCCAAATCACGCGCCCCAAACAAGGCAGTGCTGCGGTCTTTTGCGTGTACACCCACCCCTGATAGCCCGCACGCGAGCACATCGCCAAAGGCGCGCAGTGCGACTCATCTATCAAAGCATCAATCTCGACACCCGCCGACAAGGAAACACAAACTCGGCGCTGCATTGCACTTTCGTCCGCAATAATCGCTATCGAGTTATCGCCTTTCCTAAATACGGCCTCACTGTTATTGGGGTACAGGCCTATCGAGGTACTCAGCGCCAATGGCTGCACAAAACTGAACTCATCAAACGCGCCATCTGCAGGCCGGTAGAGGTATACAAAGGCATTGCTAACCAGCTTTAAATCGACAATCGCGATACCCACAATCAATTCTGGGCTCACTAGGGCGACAAATTGAAATTGATTAAATTTAAACTTTTTAGACCAAGCGCTTAGTTTGCGATCCATAGGACTGCGCAAGTCGTAGTCGAGGTAATTAATTTCGCTTACACCACTCGGGAACAGCCCGAACTCCGGCTGACCCGCACTATTAATCAATCGCGACTTTACTGACATAAACATTCTCTTAAAAAAATAATTTTAAATACTCGCTATTCGGCGCGAAAAATAAGGCCTTCAATCATCGTCACATAGACGTCCATCGCTTCACGAAGAGAATCACTATTTTGCATGCCGTACTGGAATAATGCGACGCCGACGCCACCGCCAAGGAATGCCGTTACCAAATTATCCAATGACGCCTCCGTTTGAATCTCACCTGTTTGCTTGGCTTCAGCGAAAATGCCCTTCAATGCCTCAATAACGTCATTATTTTGGCCGATCAAGGCTTCATTCAGTTCTGGATGTCGACGAATTTCAATGGGCACCGCAGCCAGCAAACCCGTTATTGAGCTATCTCGATCATGGGCGTCTGCCGACGCCAATAACACGCCGACAATGCGCTCACGTAATGAACCACCATTGGCGATAGCATCTAAATAGTAGGGGAGCAGCAGCGCTTGGGTGTCCGCCAAGGTCGCTAAATACAAATCGAGTTTCGCGGGGAAATAACTGTATAGCGCCGCATGGCTAATACCAATGGCGGCGCCAACATCTTTAAACGTGGTTTGCGCGTAACCTTTTTCAGCAAACAACTGCCGCGCCGCTGGAAGCAGACGCGCTATGGTGTCTTCTTTGCTACTGCCACGAGGCCGACCAACCAGGGTCGCAGACTTAGTACTCGTAGTCACTGGCTTGTTGGGCGTCGCCATAATATTCGCAGGATAATTCAAAGCCACATAATACCCAACAAATTACATCAATGTAACTTACTTGCCAAAACCCGCGCACTGCATTAAGTTACAGACAAATAACTTACTACAATGTAACTTAATTCCTAAGGCAAACCAGTCAATCTGGTGGAGCGCTCTATGCAACTCGGCATGGCTATGTGGCAGTACCTATTAATTGGTTTAATAGGCGGCAACGCCCTCTTTATTGGCCTCGGCGGCATCGTGCACTGGTGGTATTACGTGCGCAATCGCGATAACAGCCAACGCTGGAAAATCCAGCCCGAGCGATTTTTAGCAAAACGCCTTGACCGCGAGGCAATGTGGCTGGGAATTTTCAACTACAATCTTGCCACCGTTGTGATGGCAACACTGGCCTGGGGCGTATTTGAACACGGCTGGTCTCGCCTGTATTTTGACTTTGCCGAATACGGCTGGGACTACACGGTACTGAGCCTGTTCTTGTGCTGGCTATTTATAGAGGCTGCAGCTTATTACATGCATGCTGGCGGACACCTACCCTGGTTTTACAAACGATTTCACTACATACACCACCGTTATAGCACGCCAACTTTCTGGACGATCTCCGCAATGCACCCGCTGGAGTGGATTGCTCATGCATCTTATATAGCACTGCCCGCCTTTATCATCCCCATGCATATCGGGGTGTACATGAGCGTGGTGGCAATGACGTTTATTTTGGGCTATTGGGACCATTGCGGCATCAAGTTTCCGCGTATTCCCCTGCATGGCTCCAATCGATTTCACGATGATCACCACAAATACTTCCATGTAAACTTTGGCTTCACCTGCAGTTTGTTTGACCGCATTCACGATACCGCTCGCCGCGAGGGACATCACTACGACGAGCTGACCTTTAATGGTGGCCAAGGCATTGTGCGTAAACCCGAAGCATTGGGTGAGCGCGCCATGGGCCCCGCACTAAAATACTGAGCCAACGCCACATAATAAGAGAGCACTATGAACGAACATATTTCTTACGCTATGCGCAACGAGCTGGCGACCAATAGCTTTATTTACTTCAATCCGCCGTCGGCACTCAAGGATTGGAGCTTTCTCGCCATTGAAGCGATATTGCTGATTGGCTTCATCTTAACCGTTGTCCACGCCATTCGTCATAGCAAAAAAACGGCCAGCCCCGCCGCGCTATACACCCTAATGGCGGCATTTTTATATGGCTTAGTAATGGACATCATCTCTTACTACACCGTCGAAAACTTTTGGCACGGTGAGTTCACGGTGATGTTCCTCTACAACCGCCTTCCCCTGTATATCGCGTTGTTCTACCCAACGTTTATGTACCACGCCTATATGACCATTAGGCGCTACAATTTTAAACCTAGCGTCGAGGCCATTAGCGTTGGCTTTTTTGCGGGCCTAAGCTATCTGATTTTCGACAATCTAGGGCCACAATTAGGCTGGTGGATCTGGGATCGCAGCAACCCCACAACATGGCCCTATGTCAGCAGTGTGCCGCTGACCAGCTACCATTGGTTCTTTCTCTTTACCGGTGCATTCGCGTTCTTGGCGCGTAAAATCTGTTGGGACTGGCCGCAACAGGGCAAGTCCACTACCGCAATTTATCTCGGTATTACCGCTATCCCCGTCGCCACGATCGTCCTCGGCGCCATCCTATTTATTCCCTACAATATTTTTTCCAAGAACATGCCACCGTGGGACATGGCGCCGTGGGCTGCCAACTTTGGTCTGGCCTCCCTCACTCACGCGCTTGCGTTCTTTGCTGCCGGCCTAGTGTTTCTGTTCAATTACCGGCGCCCAGCAGAATCCCGCGACAATGTGCTTATCCTATTCCCCCTGCTCTACTTAGCAGGCCACCTTTATATGTATATCGCCAAATTCGATCTATTTTTCTCACTGAGCCCCACCGGACTTACGCAAGAGGGCCTGGCAATCGGCAATCCCATTGCAGCGGTAGTTGCCATCATAGCGTCGACGGCTATCGTACTCCTTAGCCACCCACTCCCCAGCGACAAACCTGATATATAAAGCCATCTGTATTGCTAATTAGGGTATATATTTTAAATAACGAGCGGCGCACCCTGCGTCAATACACGGGCTACGGACATATTACTGTCGACGGTGGGAGTCGACAGTAATCATCAAATTAGAATGTGCACCACAAGTTTTCATTAATTCACTCACTGCCTATCGCTCGCGAGTATCGACCGTACTTTTCGACTAAAGCGCGAATAAGTGTGGCGCCACCCCTACTTAATTACGCCTCGCCGCCAACACCTTATCGCGCGCATCCCCCGCTCACTTTCAAAATAGTGATCCTCATCACACTTAACGGCGCCCTTTCATTTGCATAAAACCAACTGATTATTGCTATTAACAGGCAAAAATAAATATTTCGCCCCAAATTGTGCCAAGCATAAGAAATTCAATGTCGTAAAATGGCCACATTTTTGTGCAATAGCGGAAATCACCATTTTAATGCATCCTCAAAAACTCAAAAAACAGATCTAATAATAAAAAAATAAAAATGCCCGAAAATTTTCATCAATTTAAAAAACTGTTCCAAAATAAATCGTCGCTAATTTAAACCTCAATTTTCGCCCTCTTTAATAGCAATATTTTTGCGGAGCCTAAAAAAATTCGCACCAAAAAAATGCATCCATCGCTCAGTCTCAGCAGCGAAAATATCACCTTTGGCATCTGGCACACCCATTGCTAAGTGTGTAATGCACCCTTAAGAAGACGGATAGCGTGTTTTAGAACGGCAACAATTTGGAGCGCATAAGTGCTTGTCGAAAGGCAATCTCCTATGAAAATCCATTGTACCGGCACTACAACTAGACATTTCTGCAAAACGCGGGGCGCTTTACTCAAGCACGGTAGTTTTCTATTGATTAGGAGCATCAAGATGGAAGAAGCAAAAAAAAACGGCTTGCGTCTTTTTAAAAGCGCAGCCCTCGTTGCCGCAATTCTTGCGAGCAATATAACTCAGGCCGAAATGTTTAACACCGGCAAGGTACTCGCGACCGGCGGCGTCAGCATGATCGACGGCGCAGGCGGTGGTGGTATCACCCCTTGGGCGACGATTACGGGTTACGCAACCCGTGACGGCATTAACGGAAACTTGCATTACACATACGCACCGCTAGCAAACTACACCTTACATTCACTTGGTGCAGCAGTTGGCTTTTGGGATCGTTTTGAACTGTCGTATACAAAAAGTAGCCTCACCACCGGCTCCACCTTCGACACTGTTGGCTTAGTAGCCGACACCGCAGGCGGCGCAACCGGGCAATTAGCAGGCATGCCAATCAATACCGGTATTGAGCCCTTCAATACCACCATCGACATGGATATTGTTGGCGCCAAGGTCCGGGTTTTTGGTGAAGCCATTTACGATTCTGACAACCTTATCCCCCAGGTTGCCATTGGTGGCTTTTACAAAAAGAACAAAAATGAAGACCTGTTAAAAACCCTCAAGGCAAGTAAAGCAAAAGATTGGGAAGCTTATATTTCGGCAACCAAAATATTCTTCCCAATCAACACACTGATTAACATCACCGCGCGTTATACCGCAGCCAACCAAACCGGCTTAGTGGGATTCGGCGGACCCGGTGGTGACGACAAGGAAATTCGTCCAGAAATATCACTCGCTTACTTGCTTCGTAAAGACACGGTTATAGGTGTGGAATGGGCCAAGCACGGCGACAATCTTGAGGGTGAAAGTGTGGAGATCGGCGGTCTCAACCTAACCGAACTTCAACCAACGCTGGACTCGCTAGGCTTAAGCAACTTATCAGGCACCTTAACCCAGCATGAAAGCGATTGGTTCGACGCCTTTATTGCGTATTTCCCCAACAAAAACCTGTCAATGACCTTTGCCTACGCAATGCTCGGCGACATTACCATTACACCTGACCAGCACGGCTTTTATCTATCACTTCAGGCTAGCTTCTAAAAGCGTTATTAGCTAAGTCCACTCGATCTCAGGAGAGCATCATGAAACCGATATTTCGCACTATCGCTATTGCAATTCTCGCGGGCACCGCCGCTCTACCGAGCTTTGCGCAAACCGGTAAAACACCAACATTGCCAGGCCTTGACGACGACGCGCTAGAACAATGGGGCGGCGAGGAAGGCGTGCGCAACTGGGTAGAAAGCCTGTTTTACTACATTATGCTAGACAATCGGATTAATCATATTTTCCGCGAGTTTGGCAATATTGAGCGCCAAATCTTCTTGAACACCCAGCTAGAACAGCTTGTATTAGGCGGCAATGTTAATTACCAAGGGGCAAGCATGGCAGCAGCGCACGCCGACCTTGGTATTACCGTGACGCAATTTAATGCGGTTGTTGAAGCAGCATACAACGCCTGCGAACGCATCAACGTGACCTACGAAGCCTGCAACCAGCTAATCGCTGCGCTGGCGCCGTACGAGCGCGTGATTGTAACTCGCTAATTAGCACTACGGAGAACACATGCTCTATCCATTTGTAAAAATGGGCGGCACGGCATCTACTTCAGATGCCGTTGCGCGGCGCCCACTAGACGCGGAAAAAATAATGTTATTTTTATTTTTCCTTATTATCACCAGTCTCTACTCAGGAAATGTAAAAGCCTTTGAACTGTATAAAACATTTCAGACACCGGATGTCTTTCTCGCCGAAATGTTTAATAACCAGGTGCCCGCACCCACTGTGCTGAATTTAGACGCCAAAGCACAAAGTGAAATAAGTGCGGTATTTAACCGCCCCTTTCCCTCTCAGCGGGTGCGCTACTGGAAGGACGCGAATAAAACCGTGTGGGTTTTTGATGATATAGGCAAGGAAGGCTATGTGCCGACCACCTCAGGGTTTGCTGTGAGCAACGGCGCCATCGAGACTGCTCGTGTCCTTATCTACCGGGAATCTCGCGGTGAACAAGTTGCAGAGCCGTCCTTCCTTAATCAATTAAAAGGAGCAAAGGCCGCTGGAAACAAGCTAAGTAATAAGGTGGACAATATTACCGGCGCTACGCTGTCGGTACAAATGATGGAACGCATGGCACGAACCGCTCTCACCTTAGATATTTTAAGTCACTAACAAATGGCCTTCTGGGAGGCTCTATGAACACGCAACATGCCCTTCGCGCCGAAGCAGACCGGGCGACCTACAATGAATCACAAACACCAACGGTTAAAAAGGTCGCCATCAAACCCGTCTCGTCTGCACAAAAAAAGCCAAGCGCCCCAAAGCGCAATACATCATTACTATTGCGCCAGTGGCACCAACGCCTAGGCATATTTGCCTTTGTATTTATGGGCTGGCTGGGTTTCAGTGGCATTTTACTTAATCAAAGTGTGAGCATGGGACTCGACGCTATTCGCGTCGGGTCCAGCACGCTGATGTCACTTTATGGCTTGCATACCACAATTCCGGAAAACGGCTATTTTTCTGCTGGGCACTGGCTCGTTACTACAACAGAAAATACCGTTTTAGACGATATTGCCCTCGACCGACACATTCCCTCACCCCTGGGTTTTGTCGACATCAAAAACAAGGGCGACGAACTCTTGTTCGTTGCGACCAATGACAAACTCACCTTGTTATCGCCCACCGGTGTGCTCATTGAAGAACTCAGCGGCTATATGCTCCCCGTTGGCCATATTCGCGGCATTGGCATCGTAGAACAACAAGATACGTCATTTATAGCACTTCAAGGTGAAGGGACTTATATTAGTGCCGACGGCTTAAGCTGGCAGGAATTTGACAACACCGCAGCCGTAAACTGGTCGTCACTCACTCAGCTCGATGAAAATGCAAAATCCGACGTTGAGCCCTATGCCCACCCTACCGTTGCCCTAGAACAAGTCTTAATTGACCTGCACAGCGGTCGGTTGTTTGGCTCAATTGGCTCAACGCTGATTAATTTTGTTGGCGCGGCCGCCGTATTATTATCGATTAGCGGTATCTGGATGACATGGCGCACTAATCGTATGCGCAACGCTCGTCAAAAAAAGTAATCGCCGATTCCCAAGAATCGATGTGGAGGTAAAAGTGAAAGTCTATTTATTATTTACGTCGTTAGCCGCGCTAATCATGTTTGCGGGTGCAGCAATTTCTTCCGATATGATGACAGGCAATGGCGGTGCGGTAAAAATTCAAAGCTATGCATTTGGCCCCAAGACAATCACTAGTCAACCAGGCAAAGAAATTGTATGGATCAACAACGACAGCGCCAGCCACAGTATTCTAATCGACGGCCACGAAAGCCCACGCTTAAGAAAAGGCGGCGAATATCACTACACCTTTTCAGCGTCGGGAGAATATCACTACCAATGTGGCATTCATCCAGCGATGAAAGGCACGATCATCATCACGGAAAATGGCAAGGGAAATGTTTCGCCATCAATACCTACAAGCCTTAAACCTCGTCCTGTCACGGAGAAGTCTATGCCTGCTATGTCATCTACTTCCACCTCACAACCGCGCCCCAAAGCCGTTCAAAACGACATTGCAGCGGGCAAAGATACCGTGTCCATCGTTGATTTCATGCGCTTTTCACCCGAGGTACTCACCGTGACCGCCGGTACCGAGGTCACTTGGAATAACCATGACGGCTCTAATCACATTATTCAAGTTGGCAATATCCGCAGCCCACGATTACGCCACAATGCGAGCTTTTCCTACCGCTTTGACAAGCCTGGGGAGTATCCGTACATCTGCGGTATTCACGGCAATAAAATGTCGGGAAAAATTATCGTAAAGTAAATTGTCACAGCAATTAACACGGTGGTTGATCCACATTCTAGGCTAGGGCAAACTTAGGCCTTTATTGCTACAACGCTGCCCTAGACTATGACTGATATCGTCAATTGTGACCCCGACGCCCTAAGCCCCATCAATACAGATCAATTATTACAGCCCGTCAACGATGACAGCCCGATCAAAATCTTGATTCTCTACGGTTCGCTACGAAAGCGCTCGTTCAGCCGCTTGCTCGCCCAAGAGTGCGCGCGGCTACTGAACTATTATGGCGCCGAAGCCAGAATATATAATCCCTCTGGCCTCCCCCTACCCGACGATAGCGGCGATGACCACCCCAAGGTCGTCGAGCTGCGCGAGCTCGCACAGTGGTGCGACGGAATGGTGTGGTGCTCGCCGGAACGTCACGGCGCCATGACCGGCATTATGAAAGCGCAAATCGACTGGATACCCCTTAGCATCGGCGCAGTGCGGCCAACCCAGGGTAAAACCTTGGCGGTAATGCAAGTCAACGGCGGCTCGCAATCCTTTAACGCGGTCAATCAAATGCGCATACTAGGTCGCTGGATGCGGATGTTTACCATTCCCAACCAATCCTCGGTTGCCAAAGCGTGGCTAGAGTTTGACGACAACGACCGCATGAAGCCCTCGGCTTATTACAATCGGGTCGTAGACGTTATAGAAGAGCTAGTGAAATTCACGCTGCTACTCAGAAATAAAAAGGAAATATTGGTCGACCGCTACTCCGAGCGGGTTGAGTCTGCCGAAGCCCTGCGCCAGCGACTTAGTGTGCGCAGTTAAGAGCATGAGCAAAACGGCGCAAAAGGCACTCGCGGAATTTATCTGTATTGCCCCTGTAGACCAGCGCCTAAATCCCGCTGTTTTAATATCGGGATCATTTAAGCTTGAGCTATTTGACGACGCGTTTTTTAGCCAAGCCGCAATCCACCTACCAGACACGATCAGCAGGGCTAGCAGCAAACGCAAGGCGGAATATTTTTGTGGTCGCTATCTTGCCGCACTAGCACTGCGTCACTACGGTGTGGAACATTTTGACGTGCTCGCCGACGACAAACGCTGCCCCCAGTGGCCAGCAGGGTTCGTTGGCAGCATTAGCCACACCGACGACTTTGCCGCCTGCGCCCTTGCCCCCAGCAGCGAACTAAGCGCGCTTGGCATAGATTGCCAAGCGATCCTCAGCTCAGCCAAGGCCGAGAAACTTTGGCCAAAAATTATCGACCGCGACGAATTCAACATCATCGCCGCTTCGAGCTTCGAACTGAACTACGGATTAAGTCTGTGCTTTTCCGCCAAAGAGAGTATTTATAAAGCGCTCTACCCTTTTATCAGAAAATTCTTTGGCTTTAGCGCCGCCAAGCTCTGCGCAATAAACCCCGAGCAGCAATACTTAGAATTTGATTTCTCTGCCGAGCTCGGCAAACCAATTGGCATCGAGCACACCCTAAGAGCTTATTACCACATCGACAGCAATCGCGCGCTAAGCTATGTGCAACTTAGCCCTGAGCAAGTTTGCTCACAGAGGCGCTAATAGGTAAATTCTCGGGAGCCAGTGCTTGTATTTGACAAGGTTATAGATCCACCTACCAAGTCAACATACTCGGACGCACCGAGCTGCGGCGGTGCTTGAGGCGTTGACGTTGTAGAAAATCCCGCCGAGTTTCATCCGATTCGGTTTTAAACCGTCCGCTTATTACCAGTTTTGGAAGTACCCCCCACATGCGCAGTATTGATGGCTCTGGGGCACAATAGCGGCCAGTCGCTGAAGCTGTCAAACCCGTATTCAACAGCATTGCGCTCACTAATCCCGATATGGTTCTCTTAAGTAATTGATTTTTATTTAGAAGTGATTATGATCAGACCTAAGGGATTCCACATCAAATGCAGGATGCACGCAAATGAAAAAATCATTTCAGACTTACTATCGCCCTGATTCAAATAGAATCATTCTGCTTAGTCACCTCAAGGCTTAGACTCGCTATGTACACGAGTTATAAAGCGCAACGCATTTGAATTCACTGTTATGCAATCGGTAAGGAGATCTCGTGCCTGTACAAAATTGGTGGGAGGAGTTCGCAGCTGTTCCAGAAACCATTAATTGGGTTTTGCGTTCTCACGGAGTACGTGAAATCGGTATTTCTGACATAACGATTACTGACAAGACCGTCAATGACTTAGTGAAGGAGGAAAAAGTCCTTTCGAATGCCATTGTCGATAAAGTATGGCCTTCTATAGACAGTAAGGTTGTGTACCACTTCACCTCAAAAGAAGCGACTGAGTCGATTCTTAATACATCATTTTTTAGGCTATACAACATAAGCAAACGCTTTACAGAGGGAGAAATAGTTACATTCTGCGAGAATCATGGGCTCTCTGGGTATTTGGCGGAGGAAGATGGAGAGCCTTATTACAAATCCCAGCTCATGAAGAATATGTACTACTCCTCATTCACTGATACAGCGCTCACTGATGAGCAGGAATCCTATTTTTGGAGAACTTTTGCGCCCTTTGATGGTGTCAGGTTGAAGCTTAGAATCGAAGAATCAAACCCAAACTTCAGGCCTATGGTTTATGAAAATAAGAAAGGCCAACCAATCAACATCTTGAGTGATCTTGTGCGTGAAATAAGGAATAAGCACAATCGCGAGTTTGTGCTTTCCGGTATATCAAGGCTTTGCGCCTTTTATTTGGCAAAAGATTTTGATGTTGAGAATGAGTATCGGATTCTGTTTCGTGATTGGGATGACGGCAGCGTGAAACCAAAGACCGATAGAGAAGTCAGCTTTATTGAGGTCCCTTTGGGTGCCATGGGGCCAACAGGTTATAAGATTGAAGTGCTTGAGGTGCAGTCTAACGAAGCTCTCTCAATTCCTAGCAAATATCCAGTCCAACCAAGAAATGCATAACAAAGCAATGCACGCGACAAGCGCTTGATTGCAAGCGTTATGTCTTCTTCATGGAATGAGTGTATGTCTATAGAAATAGTTAAACATCAGATTAAACTTTTTGTTAGTTCATCAACTCCTGAAGTCATGGGCATAAAAGGGGCATGGGGAGTTGGAAAAACTTATAGTTGGAAAAAATATTTATCTGAGTATAAATCTGAAAATGTAATAGCCTTACCTAAGTACTCGTATGTTTCTCTGTTTGGTATAAATTCTCTAGATTCATTTAAATATGCAATTTTCGAGAACACTGTAAATAGGGACTTGGTCGGCACTGAAGCTAATATTGATACCTTTAAGGAGAATACTGCAGGAATCGCGGATTCCTTCACTCGAAAATCATTTAACTTCTTTAAAGAAGCCCCTTTCATTAAAAACTTTAGCTCAACAATTGAGTCACTATCATTCTTATCTATTACTAAAACCCTAATATGCATTGATGACTTAGAGAGAAAAGGCAAAGGGTTAGATATTAAAGATTTGCTAGGTTTGATCTCGTTACTTAAAGAACAAAAAAAATGCAAAATTGTCATTTTGTTGAATGATGGTGAAGATGGCTTAGATGATTATTTTAAATACCGAGAAAAGGTAATTGATTTAGAGCTTGAGTTTTCTCCTTCACCACGTGAGTGTGCTGAGATTGCTTTTGAAGGAGACAGTTATGAAGTTGAGCATTTAAGATATTTTTCAGAAAAGTTAAATATCAAGAATATTCGAATATTAAAAAAAATAGAAAGACTCGTATCTTTAGCTACTCCTGTTCTTAACGGACTGGAAGTTGAGGTGACTCACCAAGTTATACATACTTTGACTCTATTTTCATGGGCTTATTACTGCTCCAAAGGTAACGATGAAATACCGAGTTTTGACTTCGTAACAAGAACTTCATATAGCTCATACGGCATCGGTGGCAAGAAGGATGAAGATGAGAAGACCAAAAAATGGAAAGTCCTTCTGCATGAATATGGATATGGAATTACTGATGAGTTAGATCTTGTTTTAGCCAAGGCTGTAGAAACAGGTTACATAGTAGAAAATAACCTTAGAGAAAAGGCTGAATTAAAAAACTCGCAAGTTTTGGCATCTAAATCTGAAAACTCATTTACCAAGGCTTGGGAGTTATACCATCATAATTTCGATAATAATCAGGATAAAGTAGTTGAAGCCCTCTATGAAAGCTTAATCGTAAATGCTAAGCATATATCACCAATGAATTTAAATGGTACTGTTACCCTTTTTAGGGAGCTTGGTGAAAATGAAAAAGCAAGCGATGCTATTGATAAATACATTGAAAGTAGAAAAGAAACGCCAAATTTATTTAATCTCAATGACTTTATGAGTAATCCATTTTCTGGAGACGTAACTGATTCAGAAATTAAAGAAAAATTTGCTAACAAGTTTAAAGAAATTGTTATTGATGAATCTGCAAAATCTGTTTTAGCTAGAGTTTCGAAGCAAAATGGCTGGAATAAAAAGGATATAACGATTCTAGCGAGTACGTCAGTTGATGATTTTTATGGGATATTTAAAGAAACAAAAGGAATTGATTTGTCTCTGTATGTTGAAAGCTGTTTGAAACTGGGGAATTATGCGTCTAAAGACGGCGCCCCCAGCTCTCTATTAACAAATTCAGTTTCGGCCTTAAAAAGAATCGCAAGTGAAAGTGATATTAACAAACGACGAGTCAAGAAGTTTGGTATTGAAATAGATGGCTAGGTAACGTGCATTGAAGACATAACAAGTTGCTGCGCTCGCAATTTACCGATGAGCAAAGCGTTATACGTAAAGGATTGACGAATGTTAGAAAAAGTAAAGGAGCATTCTCCAAAAGAAGTCTATGCACTGTCCTTAATTTATGGGCTCTGCTTGTTTCTCAATATGAGTGAGTTATTTCGCCCAAGATCAGATTTCGAAGACATATTTTCAATTAGTGGTTCTCTGATATATTCACTGATACGCGGTATCGGTGATGACCATATTAGTTATGCACATGCATCGTTGTTTTATTGGCTTTCCCTAGCTACCTATTTATTCTTAGTTATTCTAAAAGCTCAAAAAATATCGGCATGGTTATGGGATCGTTAATCACGTATAACAAGGCGGTCTTGTCGCTATCGCTCGGACTGCTTCCGCTTCGCTCCAGCAGCCACAAACCGCAGCACGAGTGCGATTTAATATAGCCCGCAATAAAAAGGTAATTTAATGGGAACTTCGATAGAACTGTGCCTAGGAAACGTTTCTCTGTCGTATTCAAAAAATCATATGGGTATAGATTATGGATTTCTATTTCAGCCCAGTGACTTAACACGTCGAAAGTCTAAGTCAATTAACTACGAATATTACGAAGAAAATTCAGAAAAAAAGCACGAGATTGATAAAGCAGAGGAGATTTTTTCTAGAAAGATATCTCGTGTTTTGCCTCGTCTCGATTTGCTCGGTTATACGCTTGAGGCTGCACGCGCTGAGTATCAATCGTTGGTCGCAGAAGCAGAAGAAATTTCAGATGAAATTGATACAGAGGAAACAAAAAAAGAATATCTTACGTTTGAAGAATTCTGCAATTTGGCTTGTCGCTATCCGTTGACTGATTTGACGAGTAAATATATCGAGCATGACACACCAGACAGAGACACGATTTCTCAGGGGCGTTTCGCCGCTGATATCGACTTATTTGATCGAATTCCTTGTTTTGAAAATTATGATCTTTATTGGTCCGAAGCTAGCTATCTCTCTGAGAGAGTTTGCATCCTCCGTGCGGAAGCGATGCTCCAGATCTTTGCCCTGAATGAGGCAAATTGTGATATTGAGGTTACATGGGAGTTTGGGCCTATTGTCCATACTGGCTGGGTTCGCCGTGAAGCATTTCAGGCCGGAGCGCAGCAAAAGCAAAAAGTTTTGATTGCAACCGAGGGGACATCGGACGCACGCATCATTCGACGAGCACTCGATATCCTGCGTCCTGAAGTAGCAGATTTTTTTAATTTCGTGGATGTCGATGAACGTCATCCTTTCTGGGGAACCGGTAATCTCGTAAAATTTGCAGAGGGACTTTTACGAATCGAGGTTCTTAATCAGGTCTTATTTGTATTCGATAACGATGCTGAGGGCGTTGACGCTTTCCGTAAGCTTGAAAAGTTAAACCTTCCCTCCAATATGAGAGCGATGCTTTTGCCTGACCTTGAGGAATTTAGAGGGTTCCGAACTCTCGGACCTGAAGGAGAGAACGTTTCTGACATAAATGGAAGGGCTGCCGCTATAGAGTGCTATCTTGATCTTTGCTTAGATCCATATCTCCCTGCACAGGTAACATGGAGTAACTTCAAAAAAGATATTGACGCTTGGCATGGAGTGTTAGATTTTAAAGAGTCATATTCAAAGCATTTCTACCAACAGACTGACCAACAGCTGCAAAACGGTAATTACGATGTATCTAAGCTATTGAAGTTAACAGATGTTCTGATCGTAGAGGCAGGATTAGTGAGTCCAGCTATTTGAGGAGGTTTTCTTTGTTATACATATCGGGGTATCTCAAGGCCTTGCCTAACAAGACGCTGCTGCCGGACAAATATTTCGCTGCGCCCCAAATTTGCCGCAGAGCGCGGCTTTGAGGCTGTAGAAAAGCTACTGACCTCCATTCGATTTGGTTTTTTTAACCGTCTGCTATTTACCAAACAGGGACGTCTGGTCGGATTGTCAGCCTATGAATTGCGCGACGGCCGTGACTTAAACTTCTTACTCGATGGATTGGGTATTTGGCGCAGCGCCTAAATTCACATAGAGCAAGGCTGCCCCCTAGAAACTCCATTCTAAGGGCATAACAGCGCCATTCTCGTTCTCATTCTCGTTTACCCGCCCAAAGTCGCTTAATTCTCAATTGCGATCAAATTCCCCACCACCAAAGCGCGATGGCATAAATATTCAGCAAGAAGATTGACAAGCAAGCCTATTTATATCTTAATGATAACCGTTCTCATTACGATTACCATTAAATATACTCTGAGCCTACTATGTTGCAAGTTCTTATTACCGGCGGCCCCGTTATTTGGCTGCTGTCGCTCTTTTCACTTATCGGCTTAACCGTGGCCAGTTATAAGGTGTGGCAGCTATTTGGCCAACTAAAACTCAATGACACCGCCGCACCGCGGGCATTCAAGTTGCTTGAAGATGGCAAGAAAACCGAAGCCTTAATGCTGATTAACGGTCATCAAAACCCCAGCGCTAAGGCGCTGAGCCGCTGCCTACAGTTGTTTACCAACAAATACCTCAGCTTGCAGCAGGCCCGCGATGAAGCTTACCGCGGTGCGCGTCTGCAAGCCGAACAGCTCAGCAGCCATCTCCGCATTTTAGAGGTGATCGCCACCCTCGCCCCACTGCTCGGTCTACTTGGTACGGTACTGGGCATGATCGAGGCCTTTCGCGCCATGGAAGCGGCAGGTGAACACGTGAACCCCGCCATTCTCTCTGGCGGCATTTGGCAGGCGCTACTCACCACCGCCGCAGGTTTGATTGTGGCAATCCCGATATCGGTGTTGCACAGCTGGCTAGAACGCTGCACTGAACGCCAGATCCAGTCTATTCAAAATACTATCGAATACGCCTTCACTCTGAATAGCCAAACCAATAGTCAAGTTAAAGGCCCAGCTCACTCGGCAGCCAAAGAAGCGAGTGAACTGGCGTGAGCGCAGCACTCTCTTTAACAAGCGCGCCGTCGCTGGGCACGCCGCGGCGTAAAAATGCTATTAGCCTCACCGCCTTAATTGATGTGGTCTTTATTCTATTAATGTTTTTTATGCTGACCTCCACTTTTACCAAAGAGCAGAGCATCGAGCTAAAAAAATCGCAGGCAGTTTCAGCGTCAAGCAACGCGGCCGTACCGCAATTACTACTGGCCTACGAGGACGGCAGCTTTGCCTATTTCAATACCTCGTTGACCAAGCTCGGCAGCTTAGCGGAGCTCAATACCCTTGCCAGCCCTGAACAAGCCGTAAACCTGTTACCCGCCGCTGAATTGCGCGTACAGGACATTGTTATTCTGTTAGAGCAATTAAGGTCTGCCGGTTTTATGCACGTCAGCTTGGGCGAGCCGCTACCCGAGGCAAGCAAGCGCGATGAATAGAAACCTTTTGCCCGCGCCAAAGAAAACAAGCGGCGACGAAAATTTAATCCCTTTGATTAATATTGTTTTTTTACTGCTGATTTTTTTCATGGTCGCGGGGCAATTTAAAACCGCGCAAAGCGGCGCGGTGCAGCTGCCCAGTAGCAGCCGGAGCAAGGTCGAGAATAGCCAAGCCATCAAAATCATTATTAACCAGCAAGGCGAAATATTTCTCAATCAAACAGCGGCTACATCGCAGGCGATCAGCCCACAAGCACTGGGCGAGTTCTTTAGCCAGCTGCCAAGCGCAGAGCCAACACAGGTTTCGTTGTATGCAGACCAAAACCTGAGCGCGGCGCAATTACACCTCGCGCTAGGCGCGATGGCTAACTACCCGCAGCTCAGCATTAACTTGCACACCCGCAACGGTGGCCAAGACTAATGCGCCAGCTCCCATGGATTATTGCCTTTGTATTTGCAGTTGGCGTACACGCCTCGCTGCTTTACCTCGCCGAGCAGTCACCGCGCCCAACACCGCTTATTGGCGCCGACGCCGAGGGCAGAGACGGATTAGAAATTGGCCTCGGCATGAGTGGTTCTTATGCCGACGTCGCCAAACACATCGCGCAGAGTAAGGTCGTGCCCGAGCCTAGCCCAGCACCCAAGCCTAAACATCAGCCCGCGCCTAAATTAAAGCCCAAACCCGCACCAGCTAAACCGCCGACCAAGCCGCAAGTAAAACCCGCAGAAAAAGCTGCGCAATTACCGGAAAAAATCGCGACAAGTATCAGTGCGCCCACGGCGCAAGTAACAGCGGAGGCGGCAGTACACGGTTATCAAAGCGCCGTCGACGCTTCAGCAAGCAGCCAAGCCAAGACAGCTAAGCCTGAGGAGGCTACAGCTCGCCAAAACACGAGTCCCGACACCTCAACAAAAGCCATGGTTCGCGCCAGTGGCTCGGGCAAGCAACGCAGCGCCGGCGGCAAGCAAGGAGACAGCAGCCACTATTTTAGCCGAGTCATGGCGCAGCTCAGTCACTACAAAACCTACCCGCCGGAGCTTAAAAAGCGCAAAACCCAAGGGGTGGTGACACTGAAATTCGGCATCCGCCGCAGCGGTGAAATTTTTGCCGCATCAATTAAAACCAGTTCTGGCCATGGCGCCCTCGACGACGCGGCGCTGCAAATGCTCGCCGACGCCTCACCGCTGCCGCCACTACCTGCAAGTATAAAAAAAGAAGAGATCCATCTCGTAATACCTATTGAGTACTCCCTAATCACCAATGACTTCCACGAGGATTAAACATGACACGGAAAACCACACTAAAACCGGCTAAGCTGACGACGACGCGCTTCAAGCCCAGAGCCAGCGCCCTAGCGCTAGGTATCCCCACATTGCTGATGGGCAGCGCCAGCTTCGCGCAAAGTGAAGATGCCTTTGTGCTCGATACGCTAAAAATCGAGGAGCGCACCCTCGACACCAACCCCTACACCGAAGCGGGCGCCCCCTACAAAGCAAAAATTTCTGGCGATAGCCGCCATGTAAAAGATTTGGCCGACACTCCACAAACCATCAACGTACTGACCCAAACTCAGATTCAGGAATCCGGCAAATCCGATTTGCGTGATGTATTAGCTGCTCAGCCCGGCATTACCCTTGGCACCGGTGAGAACGGCAATGCCTTTGGCGACCGCTATATTATTCGCGGCCATGAAGCCCGCAGCGATGTCTTTGTCGATGGCCTTCGCGACCCCGGCATGACCACTCGCGAAAGCTTTGCCACCGAGCAAGTCGAGATCACCAAGGGACCAAGCTCTACTTTTGCTGGCCGCGGCTCTACTGGCGGTGCGGTAAATAGTATTACCAAGCAGGCGAGCACCGAATACGACTTTAATAAAGTTAGCGGCGGTATTGGCACTGATAATTACCAGCGCCTGAGCCTCGACAGCAATAACTCAGCCAGCGACGACATCGCGCTGCGCGTCAACTTACTCTATTCCATTAAAGACGTGCCCGACCGCGAGCCAGCGGATAAAAGCCGACGCGGCTTTGCCGTCTCTGGCCTGTTTAAGGCCACAGAAAAGCTGCAATTACTTGGTGATGCCTACTACCTCAATGCTGAAGACAGCCCAGATTTAGGCACCTACATCGTGTCCGGTGGCGGCAAACCGGTTGACGATTTTCCAGTCTATTTACAAGACCAAGATTTTCTAAAATCAACGGTCAGCGTCGCCACCTTGCGCGCCAAATACGACATTAGCGATAGCAGCCGTATTGAAAACGCCCTGCGCTACGGCACCACCGACAACGGCTACGTGACCACCGGCGCGCGGGGCACCAATCGCGACGCCACCGACCCCGACGCTCCCGGCGCGGCAACCGCGTCGCTTAGCACCCATCAAGGTTGGCAAGAAGTAGAATACCTTGTTAACCAGTTTAATTTCTTTAAAGACATGGATATTGCTGGCAAGAAAAACCAGCTGGTCTTTGGTGTTGAGCTGTCTAAACACAATGTCGTAAACGGCGTATACAACGTCAGTAATAACGGCACCAGCAATTGTATTGTCAGCGGTCGCGGCGGCGCAGGTCCCGGCTATTGCACCACCGATGCCAATGGCAATACCCCCAGCAACATCAATACCATAATGGGTCGCAGCATTACTAAGGGCGCGCAAGACTCAGACTACAATATTGAAACTATCTCGCTGTCGTTGATGGACACCATTGAACTGAGTGAAGACTGGTCTTTGTTCACCGGCATTCGCTTAGATGATTTCGACTACGACAATACCGTTGATAGCCGCGGTACCATTTTAAACTACAAGTATTCCGACAGTCTGTGGAATGGTCATATTGGCGCGGTATACCAAATTAATGACGACGCCAATGTTTACCTAACTTACAGTACCTCGGCCAATATTAACGGCGGCGAGTCTGATGTCGGCGGTAACTGTGGCTATGGTGGATTGTGTGGCGACCCAGAACAGGCCGCTAACAGCGAACCGGAAATGACTGCCAATATTGAGCTGGGCACCAAATGGAATATTCTCAATGACAAGCTCTTGGCCACCGCAGCGATTTTTCAAATCACCAAAAGTGATGTTATGGAAAGCGTCGGCGACGACTACGCCACCCTCGGCACTTTGAACACCGGTAAAAACCGAGTACAAGGCATTGAGTTTTCCTTGGTTGGCAATATCAGCAACAAACTCAGCACCCAGTTTGGCGCCAGTTTTATGGAGTCGGAAATCCTCGAATCTTATAATACCGACTCCGAAGGCAAGGTGCTGAGCAACTTCGCCGACGACAGTGTATTCCTGCAGTTGCGCTACCAAGCCAGCCCCAAATTCTCTTTTGGCGGCACGCTTACCTACTCTAGCGAGCTGTATGCTGGTCAGCCCGACACAGCGGCTGGATTCAGCAGCGCTACCGGCGAGTACTCTTACGAAGTACCGAGCTATACCGTGTTCGACGCTTTTGCCAGCTACCAGTTTAGCGAGCAGCTTAAGGCGCGAGTAAACATTGGCAATGTCACTGATGAAGACTACTACCTTGCGGCCTACCGCAGTGGTGCCTTCACCTATATTGGCGAAGCCCGCAACGCCCACCTCAGCGTGGACTACGAGTTCTAAGCTCGCCCTGCGCTGTGCTCATAGAGTATGAGCACAGCGCGTTTATCCATTACGGAATACAGTGATGAAATACACCCCGCCCTTGCAAAATATCCCCGCAGATATTGTCTGCCTTGATGACTACCAGCGTTACGCTAAAGAATTTCTCGCCCACGACATTTACGAATACATTGCCGCAGGCGTTGCCGACGAACACACCCTTCATCGCAATCGCAGCGCCTTTGCCAATATTGAATTAAAGCCGCGCTTGCTGCGCGACTTCAGCAGCGCGTCAACCCAAACCACCTTGCTCGGCCACAATTTGGCCCACCCCTTTTTACTGGCGCCACTGGGCTATCAGCAGCTCTGCCACGCCAGTGGTGAACTCGCCACCGCAATAGCGGCAGATGCCATGGACACCGCCATGGTGGTGAGCACACTAGCCACCGCCAGCCTCGAAGACATTGCCGCGCAAACCGATGCGCCGAAATGGTTTCAACTGTATTTTCAGCCCCAGCGCGCCGACACATCGACTCTAATTGCGCGGGCTGAAGCCGCAGGCTATACCGCGATCGTGGTCACCGTCGATACGCCACTGAGCGGCCTGCGCAATCGCGCCCAGCGCGCGGGCTTCCAGATACCACCAGAAATTGAAGCGGTGAATATTTCGCCAGCACAAAAGTTAACAGGACAAAACTCCATTCTCCAGCAACTCATGGCGCTCGCGCCGCAGTGGCAAGACCTTGCTTGGTTAAAGCAACAGACCCAACTCCCCATTATTATTAAAGGCGTAATCAACCCCGACGACGCCGTGCAGCTTGCCCACATGGGCATGGACGCGATTATTGTGTCTAATCACGGCGGTCGCTGCCTAGACGGCCTACCCGCCAGCATCGACGCTCTGCCTGCCATTCGCGATGCGCTGGGCAGTGATTTCCCCATTTTATTAGACAGCGGTATTCGCCGCGGCAGCGACATCATTAAAGCCATTGCCCTGGGCGCCGACGCGGTACTCATTGGCCGTCCCCAAGCCTTTGCCTTGGCGGTTGCCGGTGCCTTGGGCGTTGCTCACATGTTACGTTTATTAAAAGAAGAACTCGAAATCACCATGGCGCTGTGCGGCTGCGCGCAAATAGCCGATATTAATCGCGACTGCCTTTTTACGCCCCGCTGAGGATCACTATGCTCACCGTTATCAATAATTTTCTCAGCGCGAGCGAGTTAGCGCATTTTCGCCAAACGCTCGACGGCGCCAACTGGCAAGACGGCGCTCGCAGTGCTGGCCAACTTGCCGCGCCACTCAAAACCAATTTGCAGTTAGATGACAGCAGTGCAGCAGCCCGCAGTTTGGTAACAAGCCTCAGCGCCAAACTGAGCCAGCACCCGCTGTTCATCAGCGCCGCGCTGCCCGACAAAATTTACCCTCCCAAATTTAATTGCTACCAAAACGACGGTCACTATGGTCAGCATATCGACAGCGCGATTATGCGCTGCGCCGACGGCAGCAGCCTGCGCAGCGATCTGTCGGCCACCTTATTTCTGTCCCCTGCCGAGGACTACGAGGGCGGCGAGCTTTGCGTTGAAATAGGCGGCTGCCTGCAAGAAATCAAACTCGACGCCGGCGACATGATTATCTACCCCGCCAATTGCCTGCACGAGGTTAAGCCGGTGCCAAAGGGCCAGCGGCTAGCGGCCTTTTTCTGGGTGCAAAGCCTGATTCGCAGCCACCAACAACGCCAGCAACTTTTTGAACTAGACCAAAGCATTCAAGCGTTAACGCTAAAACTGGGCAGCGACGACGACGAAGTACGGCGCTTATCTGCGCTGTACCATAATTTATTGCGGGAGTGGGCCTACGCCTAAGTGATTTTCTAGCTGCCAATATACTGAATCACGCGTAAAATCAGCGAAGTACCGACAAGTCGGTGCTAAACCCATAAAAACAGTTGAACAATCGTGGCGATGCCTTACTCTAAGAGGCTGAAATTTTGAATACCCATAGCCTACTCCAAGACGCGCCGCGCGTACTGGGGGTTTAGCCACACCTAGGAAAGCAGATTGCCACGTTTAAAGCCGACAGCTAGCGATAATCAAGTCACCACCGCCACCTTTCGTTTGAAGGGCGGCTTATTCCCCCTCACACTATTGGAAATCAGCCGCTTTGACGCGGTGGATTTTGAGCAGCAACTGCGCGACAAAGCGGCGGCCGCACCCGGCTTTTTTAAGCAAACTCCGGTGGTACTGAGTTTTGATGATTTTGTCGGGGACTTAGACACTCTGCCCCTGGCCGACATTCTGGCCATATGCCGCAGCCAAGGGCTATTACCAGTAGCCCTGCGCAGCGGTGTCGAAAGCTTAGCGCAACAGGCGCAGGTCTTAAGCTTAGCGATTATGCCCGCGACCCGGGTTAAACCGGCGCCGGAACCTTTAGTAGAAACCGAGCCCAGCGCGGCAACGAAAGCCAGCACCGCCGAAATAAGCCAAGATGAACCGGCCGCGCCAGCGTCTGTGCAATTAGAGCTAAGCCCCTCTAGCCACATTGAAATCAATCGTAACCCCAGTAAAATCATTACCACGCCAATCCGCTCTGGCCAGCAGGTTTACGCCCCCGGTGGCGACCTGATTATTATGGCGGCGGTGTCAGCGGGTGCCGAGGTACTGGCCGACGGCAATATACATGTTTACGGTGCCCTGCGCGGCCGCGCCCTAGCGGGCGTAAAAGGCGATCTCAGTGCGCGAATTTTCTGTCAAAGCCTAGAGGCGGAGCTGGTTTCCATTGCGGGTACCTTCAAGGTAGATGAAGATTTACGCAACGAACACTGGAAAACCGCGGTCCAAATCGGCCGAGACGAGCAATCACTGTGCATTACGCCACTCGTTTAATGCCAAACCACTTACACTCATCATGCCCTTAAAAGGATTAGACCCTTGGCCAAGATAATAGTAGTTACCTCAGGAAAAGGCGGCGTGGGTAAAACCACGACCAGCGCTGCGATCAGCAGCGGCATTGCCATGCGCGGCCACAAAACCGCCGTTATTGATTTTGATATAGGCCTGCGCAACCTCGACATTATTATGAATTGCGAGCGCCGCGTGGTGTACGATTTTGTTAATGTCATCAATGGCGAGGCCAAGCTACGCCAAGCCCTGATTAAAGACAAACGCGCCGAGAATCTCTATATTCTGCCCGCCTCGCAGACCCGCGATAAAGACGCACTGACGATTGACGGTGTTGAGCGGGTGCTAAAAGAACTGGCAGATGACGGTTTTGAATATATTATTTGCGACTCCCCTGCGGGTATTGAACATGGCGCGTTTATGGCCATGTATTTCGCCGACATGGCCATTGTTGTTGCCAACCCCGAAGTGTCTTCAGTACGCGACTCAGACCGCATTCTGGGCATACTGCAAAGTAAGTCGCGCCGCGCCGAACAAGGTGAGCGCGTCGAAGAATGCTTACTCCTCACCCGCTACAACCCCGAGCGCGTTGAAAAAGGCGAGATGCTCGGCGTTAAAGACGTAGAAGAAATTCTGGCCACCAAATTACTGGGCGTTATCCCAGAGTCAGAAACCGTACTCAAGGCATCTAACCAAGGCATACCGGTGATTCACGACACCGAGAGCCCCGCTGGCCAAGCCTACTCCGACGCTGTAGCGCGTATTCTGGGCGAAGAAGTAGAACACCGCTTTATGAGCGTTGAACAAAAAGGCCTATTTCAGCGACTGTTCCGGAGGAGCGCATGAGCATATTCGACTACTTCCGCAACAGTAAAAAAGCCACGGCGTCGATTGCCAAAGAGCGCCTGCAAATTATTGTCGCCCACGAGCGCAATCAACGCAGCCAACCCGATTACCTGCCAAAATTACAGCAGGAGCTGCTCGACGTGATTCGCAAATACGTCGACGTAGACCAAGATCAGGTTGAAGTTCAGCTCGACAACAACGGTAACTGCTCGGTATTAGAATTGAATATTGTGCTGCCAGATCGCTAATTAGCACCGTATTATTCTAGGAGCCATTGGCGGGGAACCCCCGCCAATGCGAAGGGATTCTCAGCTCTAGCGATTGTTATGGACCTTAAAGACTATTTCAGTTTCACGGCTATTGCCCTGACGTTTATTGGCTTTGCCCCCTATATTCGCGGCATCCATCGCGGCACAGTCCACGCCCATGTGTTCTCGTGGGTGATCTGGGGCATCACCACTATTATCGTGTTTTTTGCCCAGCTCGATGCCGACGGCGGCCGTGGCGCTTGGCCCATCGGCGTGTCTGGCACCATCACCCTTTATATTGCTCTGCTTGCGTATCAACGGCGCGGCGACACCAAAATCACCCGCAGCGACTGGCTATTTTTTTGCGCCGCGCTGTCCTCACTGCCAATTTGGTATATTAGCGCTGACCCAGTATTTGCGGTCATCGTGCTCACCACTGTCGACCTCCTCGGCTTTGCCCCAACCCTGCGCAAGGCATACCACCAACCCTACGCCGAAAGCCTGACATTTTTCGGCTTGTTCGCCCTGCGCAATGGCTTGGTCGTTTTAGCGCTGGCCAGCTATTCACTCACCACGCTCTTATTTCCAGTCGCCGTTGGGATTGCCTGCCTGTTCTTGATAATATTGGTGGTGTTTCGTCGGCGTTTTTTACGACTCAACGCCGCCCCAAGCAACGACTTGCCCAACTGAGTTTTACTATGCGCGTATATTTTGCCTGCCTAATACTATTTTTCCTGCCCGCACTGGCTAGCGCCTCGTCTTGCGAAGACAGCGATATTTACACCGAAACCTTACTAACAAGTGCTATTGCGCACCTGCTCGATACCTACGGTGCCGACGCGGTTAAACAACCAGTAGAAAAGTGCAGCTCCGGGCCCGGCGCCATTTGGCGTTTGGCCTTAGCCGCGCACGAGGAAGATGAGCATTTCCGATATTACCGCGTGGTTAGCTGCACACCTCCCAAAGAAAAGCAGGCAAGCGGCACCTTGCAATGCCAGAGCCACGATGCCCGGCGACTTAAGTATCACGACCAATTGATCGACACCTCAAACGACGGCGACCCAATTGAACTCATTCACGCACTCGATTGTTTTAACGAAGCACTGCGCGCAGGGAACATCAAAATTAGTAAGTACAACGCGCTGTTAGACACTAACTTAAGCATCCCACTGACGAGCAGCCAAGACATCAGCGCCATCACCGCGCAGCCGCAGTTTAAACGCTTTACCGTAAAGGCCCTGGAAAATCGTTACCGCTTTAGTGTGGAGTTAGACAAGGAGTTTGGCTGTTTCATTGAGCCACTGCGCAGCTAGTCCACCCGCCGCGCTAGTCTGCCAATAAATAGCCCGATTCAACAATAAGTTGGCGAATTTGCTCACTTTGTATAAAACGCATCAAGGCCACGGCCGCAGGTTTTTCCGCCGCTGAGGTCAGCAGCACAGCGTCTTGGCGGATCGGGCTATGCATGGCGGTGGGCACCAACCACTGCGACCCGACATCACTCAAACCTGAATCGCGCAACTGCGACAAGGCGACCAAGCCCAAATCGGCGCTACCGGTTGCGACAAACTGAAACGTTTGGGCAATATTCTCGCCTTTCACCATTTTAGACCCTAGCCGTTCATAACAAGCAAGCCGCTGTAAAACCTCAACCGCCGCCTCACCGTATGGTGCCAGCAGCGGGTTGGCGATGGCCAGCATTCGGAAATTTCCGCTGCTGAGAATAGTCGGGCTATTATCGATTAAGCTCGGATTGGTCGACCACAGCACTAAACGACCCAGCGCATAGCTAAATTGCGAGTCCGCCACCGCCAAACCCTTGGCCACCAGTGCCGCTGGCTTGCTCTGGTCAGCCGACAGAAACACATCAAAGGGCGCGCCGTGGCTTATTTGGGCGTAAATTTTGCCCGACGAGGACACGGCCATTTCGACGTGGTGGCCACTTTCTAGCTCAAATAAGCGGGCGATCTCCCGCATTGGCCCAGCAAAATTAGCGGCCAGCGCCACCCGCACAGTATCGGCCTGCAAAGCGCCGCAAAACGACAGCAGAACAGCAAAGGCCAGCAATGAACGCCGCATAATTTAACTCCGCAACCGGCTTAAGTAGCGATCTAATTGATTGGCAAAGGTCTGTTTGTCTTGCTGCGAAAAAGGTGCCGCGCCACCGCTGTGCACACCCGACGAGCGCATGGTATCCATAAAGTCACGCATATTCAGTTTGGCGCGAATATTGTCTTTATCAAAAAGTTCGCCCCGCGGAGTAAGTGCTAGCGCGCCTTTTTCGATCACCTCAGCGGCAAGGGGTATATCGCTGGTAATCACTAAATCACCGGACTCCGCCCGACGAACAATTTCATTGTCGGCGACGTCAAACCCGCTGTTCACCTGCACCGAGGTGATGTTCGCCGCCGCAGGCACCCGTATAGCTTGATTAGCGATCAAGGTCAGGGCCACCCCGGTGCGCTCTGCCGCACGGAATAACATATCTCGAATCACTACTGGACACGCGTCCGCGTCTACCCACACTGTCATTACCGCCACCCCACGACTATTGAGTCGCTATTATCAAACGAATGCCCAACAAAGAACACCGCGCTATTCAGCAAGATAAGACCTAGGGGAAGTACGAATATTGCGCTGGCCGCTAACAATCTATGATGAAGCTTATTATTACGTCCTGTCTAGGCACCACCAAAGGCCGAAGAGACCCAGTCCATGCCACCTACGCCCGCCAATGACCATCAGCGCGACACTAAATCTAGCGAAGTGGATCAATTCCATCGTCGCCAATTCGCCAGGCTTAAATGGCTGCAGCGCGGCGCCTTATTGATCGCAGCGGTAACATTGCTGGCAGGCGGCTTTTACATAGATTATCTGAACAACAAAAATCACAAATGGTTGTTCCGCAATAATATGCAAAACCAGCTCAACTTGACGGCGAGCAAACTGGAGGGGCTAATTCGCGCGAATTTACAAACCTCAAAAGGCATGATTTCAGCCGTGCGGGCCAATCCTAACTTAAACGAAGTCGATTTTGCCTTTTTTGCGGCACCGCTGTTCGATGGCAATGTCCAGCTGAAAAATATTACCGCCACCCAAGACCTTAAAATCAAGTTTGTTTACCCCTTGGCAGGCAACGAAAATACACTCAATTTCAATTTCAGAGATCGCCCTGATCAGCTCAGTGACTTGTTACGCGCCAGAGAAAGCGGTGAGGTCGTTCTGTCTGGGCCATTCACCTTAATTCAGGGTGGCCAAGGTATTGTCGCGCGCATTCCCGTTTTTGTGCCAAAAGCGGGTGGTCAGCCAGACGAGCTTTGGGGAACCATTTCGGCGGTCATTGATTTAGACCAGCTCTACACCACGATCGGCCTCTACGCTACGGATTTGCCCATAAACATCGCGATCCGCAAAACAAGCCCCCAAACCGATACCGAAACGACGCCGTTCTTAGGTAGTTCCGCCGCATTTACCTCGGCGGCGCGGCCCGTTATTACCGCTATTTCGCTGCCCTCTAACGAAGCTTGGGAACTCGCTGGCGTACCTAAAAATGGTTGGCCGCACACGGCCGACAACGCCACCGGCCTGCGTATTTTACTCAGCCTCGCGGGCGCTTGTATCTACGCTTTATTTATGACCGTATGTCGCCTGCTGAGTCGCCGTCAGCGCCACAACTTATTGCTACATAGTCTGTTTGATATGGCCCCCATCGGCATTGCTTTAAGTGACTTTAATACCGGCGAGTTTTTGCAGGTTAACAACGCCTTGTTGAGCAGTACCGGCTACTCAAGAGAAGATTTTAACGCGCTAAATTACTGGCAAATCACCGCGAGCAGTGCCGACGAAGTCGAACAACATCAGCTGCGTTCCTTACAAAAAACGGGCCGCTACGGCCCCTACGAACGCGACTATATTCGCAAAGATGGCAGCAAATTTCCCGTTCTCTTAAATGGCGTATTAATTCAAGACAACAGCGGTCAATCTTTTGTCTGGTCAATTATCGAAGACATTTCTGCCCAGAAAAAAGCCAGCGATATTGTTCAGCGTCAAGAATCACTGATGCGCTCAATGGGCTCCCAGGCAAGAGTTGGCGCGTGGGAATTTATGGTAACCAGCAACAAGCTTTACTGGTCGACAATGACCCGTAAAATTTTCCGCGCCGACGACAACTTCATTCCCGTTGCCGCGCTAATACACAACTTTGCGAGTAGCGACGAAGACCTTAGCCGCTTCAGAATTTCTGTAAAAGAGGCCATCAGCAAAGGTATCCCCTTTAGCGATGAGCTAAAAGTGATCACCGCAACCGGCCGCGAAACGTGGGTACATATTACCGGACAAGCTGAGTTCAGTAACAAAAGGTGCATCCGCTTATACGGCTCAGTGCAGGACATTGACAGTCGCCGCAAAGCGCGAGACGAACTGATTTTGGCCAAAGAGCAAGCCGAGGCTGCCGTACGAGCCAAAAGTGAGTTTTTGGCGGTAATGAGCCACGAGATCCGCACACCAATGAACGGCGTGCTAGGCATGCTCAATTTGTTAGAAAGCACCCCGCTAAATCAAGATCAAGGCCACAAAATTCACATTGCGAAAAGCAGCGCACGTTCCTTACTCAGTTTAATTGACGATATTTTGGATTTTTCCAAAGTTGATGCCGGAAAATTGCAACTGGAAACCATTGAGTTTGATTTGCGCCAAGCCCTTGACGAATTCGCCGAAAGCCTTGCCCATTACGCCCACGACAAGGGTTTAGAATTAGTGGTTGATCTCAGCGCAGTTCCGCTTGGCAGTGTCGTGGGTGACCCCTCCAGACTTCGTCAAATTGTGACCAACCTTCTGGCCAACGCCATTAAGTTTACCGAGCACGGTTCGGTCATTTTACGCGCCAGCGTGCGTGAAGAGAGCCATGGATTAACCTTAAGCTGCGCCATTATTGACAGCGGCATTGGTGTTGCAGAGGAAGACCTCGGCAAATTATTTTCGCCATTCTCACAAATAGACAGCAGTACTACTCGAAAATACGGCGGTTCGGGTTTGGGACTTTCGATCTGTAGCAAGCTTTGTGAGCTCATGGGCGGCAGTATTCTGGCCACCAGCAGCGTCGACGAGGGCAGTACTTTCAGTTTCACGGTGCATCTAAAACCAAGCACCACCCTGCCGGAACCCGCCCCTGAGCTCAACGGCCGCTGTGTCGTTATTATCGACGGCAACGTCAGCTTTAGACACAGCTGCCGCCGCCAATTGGAAAGCTGGGGCGCCACCGTTATTGACGGTGACGATGCGCAAACCGCGATGCGTTCACTCGCAACACAGTCGACGCTATTAAAGCGCTGCGACCTTGTACTACTCAATGAACAAGTTGCCGACGGTAGCACCAATGCGATGGCAGCGCAGCTGCGCCAACACCCAGCGTTTCAACACGCCGCCATTGCAGTACTTGGCACCAATTTTGAAAAATTGGCTCAGCCCCTTGATGAGCAATACATCAATGCTCGGTATTTAAAGCCGCTGACCAGCAAGGATCTGATTGCCGCCCTGATATTAACAAATCACGACAAATTACGGCATCAGCCACCCATGCTGACTAAGCAAGACGCCACATCGCTCAGCTCAGCAAACAGCCACACCGCGCCAGCGCTTATTGGCCACAAAATATTACTCGCCGAAGACAACCCCATCAACCAAGAGGTTAGTCGCTGCATGCTCGACGAGCTAGGCATCTCGGTAGACATTGCTAACGATGGAATTATGGCTCTGCAAATGCTGTGTAATAACGACAGCCAAAACCCCTATTCCTTAATTCTAATGGACTGCCAAATGCCCAAAATGGATGGCTATGTTGTCAGCCGCCGGATTCGTAATGGCGGCGCAGGCGACAGCTATCGAGAAATCCCCATCATCGCACTAACTGCTAACGCCATGAGTGGCGACAAGGAGAAATGTATTAACGCCGGTATGAACGACTATCTCAGCAAGCCTATGGAAGCCGCTGACCTGCGCGAAAAACTCACGCAGTGGCTACAAAGCGGGTCTCAAAATTCTGCTATTGCCGAGTCAGCAAAAGCTCAGTCTGCCGCCAAAGAGGGCGAGCCAAGCAATGGGCCGGAAGTCTGGATAGCCGCCAAAGCATTAGAAAGCGCCATGGGCCGCAAAGACACCCTGCGCAAACTGCTGGAAATGTTTATTAGCCAACTCGACACCCAATTGAGCGACTTTGCCCAAGCAGTTCAATATGAGGACAGCGCTAAAGTGAAGGACATTGCTCACGCAATAAAAGGCAGCGCCGGGCAGCTGCATGGTCGCCGCTTACAACTCAGCGCCTCAGCACTTGAACATGCCGACCAACATTGTAGCGCCGAGCAACGGCACGAATTACAAGACCACTTTGTAGCAGAGTGCCAAGCGTTAAAAGCTTGCTTCAGCGCTTACCTTCAAGATCAAGACACCGATCTAAAGCCGGTGAAGCGCCCCCATCCAGTGAGCTAAAGAAAAGTGCGAAGTCGGCGTAGACCGCTATAATAGCCATATTTCTTTACGAGATTTTATGGACTTCGCCCGCCGCGCTTCACGCCTCGACGCCTTGTTATTGCGCCACCAGCCCTGGTGGCGTTTTAATGCCTACGCTGGCGCCGCAGCAACACATCTCGACAATCACGAGTCCCTACGCGATTACCTGCACAGCCTCAGCCCCGCCGAAATTCACAATTTACAAGGAGACGATCAGGGCCTACTCACCGCCTTGCGCCCGCATTTTGAACCTGCCACCGAACTTGCCGAGCTCATCAACATCACGCCCGCAGGGCCACCACTAAGCCCGCAAGAACCCCCTAAAGGCATACCCGGACGCAAATGGCAGCAAATCAATGCCTTTATTGCCGCGCATACCAATATGCACCGCCCCATTCTTGAATGGTGTGCTGGCAAGGGTTATTTAGGCGAAGCCATTAGCCAGCACTACCAGCTGGCCGTCACCGCATTGGAAATAGACCCGCAACTGGTTGCGGCAGGCAATGCCCGCGCCATAGGCGATTCACCACCGCGCCAAATCATTCGCTGTGACGTTATGAGCAACGACGTCCACCAGCAGCTCACTCCAACGCAGCACCTTGTTGCCCTCCACGCCTGCGGTGGCTTACACCAACGTTTCCTCCGCCTCGCGGTAGCGCACAACAGCCCCCAGCTCAGCTTAGCGCCCTGTTGCTACCACCGATTTAATGACACTTACACGGTCTTGTCGCAGCAGTTCAAAAACTCCGCACTGCATATTTCCAGCAATGACCTACGCTCCGCGGTACGGCAAACCAATACCGCGCGTCACGGTGAAACTTCCGCGCGCAGAACTCTTCAAGCCTGGCATTTAGGGCTGCGCGAGCTTCTTCCCGTGCTTGGTGCGGACAAAACCGCCGCCCTGCCCAGCCTGCCCCAGCACTGGAGTAAACGCAGTTTTGCCGAGTTTGCTCAAGCCCAACTCGACCATAAAAACATACGCCATGCGCTCCCTAGCGGTTTAGCCGATTTCGAGCTGGCTGGCTGGCAGCAACTGCACCGCGCCGAAGCCATCGACTTGCTGCGCATGGCGTTTCGCCGCGCCCTTGAGCTGCGCTGCGTCCTCGACAGCCTGTTATACCTGCAGGAGCAGGGTTACCAGTGCAGCCTCAGCGAGTTTTGCAGCACTTCGCTGAGCCCGCGCAACTTACTCATTCAGGCGCAGAAAAGCCCATAAAGCTGAAAAGTTTCACCTCGCATCCGATATCGACGATAATGCCCCCCGAATTCATCGCCCTGCCCAGGAAAACACTATGAGCCTCCAACGCCTACGCCTCGCCAAAAATGAAGACAAACGTCTGCGCAGCGGCCATTTGTGGATTTACAGCAACGAAGTCGACACCAACGCGACGCCGCTGCGCAATTTTGCCGCCGGTGAGCAAGTCATCGTTGAGAATCAACAGGGCAAGGTGATGGGCGTTGCCTACGTCAACCCACAGTCATTGATCTGCGCACGCATGATGACCAACGACGAGCGCCCAGTTGACCTGAACACCCTCAAAAAGCGTATTAAATCGGCGCTAGCCCTGCGCGAGCAATTATTTGACCAGCCCTGCTACCGACTTATTTATGGCGAAAGCGATTTACTACCCGGCCTAGTTGTGGACCGCTTTGGTGACCACCTCTGCGTACAGCTCAATACTGCCGGTATGGACGCCATGCGCGATGTTGTTATAGAAGCCCTGGTCAGAATGTTGCAGCCCGTTTCCATATTGCTGCGCAATGATGCCGCCGTTCGCAAACTAGAAGGCCTGCCATTAGAAGTCGTGACCGCCTACGGCGAAGTGCCCGACGAAGTTGAGCTTATTGAGAACGGCGTGCGCTTTTTAGCGCCACTGGCCGCCGGACAAAAAACCGGCTGGTTTTACGACCAGCGCCCAAATCGCGAATGGCTGCGCAATATTGTTCCCGGCAAACGGGTACTCGACGTATTTAGCTATGTTGGTAGCTTTGGTGTACAGGCCGCCGTGTTTGGCGCCGACGATGTGTGGTGCGCAGACATATCAGAAAGCGCACTCGACATGGTGCACAAAAACGCGGAACTTAATGGCGTGGCCGACAAGCTCAGCACCGTGCAAGGCGATGCATTCACTACCCTGAAATCACTAAAAGAAGCCGACGAGCGCTTTGACGTGATCATCGTCGACCCACCGGCTTTTATAAAACGTAAAAAAGATCAGAAAGAAGGCATTCTGGCGTATCGGCGTATTAATGAAATGGCCATGCGTTTGCTCAATGACGGCGGCTTTTTAATTTCCGGATCATGCTCTATGCATATGCCAAGAGAAGAACTGCTGGATCTGGTGCGGGCCTCCGCGCGGCACATCGACCGCCACGCGCAAATTCTTGCTGAAGGTATGCAGGGTATGGACCATCCTGTTCACGCTGCTATTCCAGAAACGCGCTATCTCAAAGCGGTGTTAAGTCGTATTTCTCGAGTGTAAACTCGCCGCAGTGGAGCGGCCAGCTAAGGCCGCTCCACCGGTTCGATTACTTCCAGCACAAGCTCTTCCTCTGGTCCTGCACACCAGTCTGCCGGTAGCAGTCGATTTCGCACGTAACGATGAAAGCTCGAATAGGGCCAATCGGCTAAGCGTTCAACCAGCCCGAGCCTAAGTGGTGCACGGTGGACAAAATCGATATAGCGCTGTAAGTCCCGCTGATTTTCAATTTGATATTCATAGTATTTGCGCAGCCACACACTGGGTTGACGACGCTGCAATCTATTGCGGCTGCGAATTTCCCGAAGTGGCAGGTAAGTTATAAACAAAGCTTTAAATTGCGACCACCGCGCGCCACTATTGTCATCGCCTGGGGGTAAACGCCAGATGCTGTGCACCTGCTCTGGCAAAACCACCATGGCAATAATATCAAAGGGCTGGCTGTCTCGAACCGCATTGAGTGCGAGCCGCAGTGAATCGATATTACGCGTCAAGGTTTGACGATGATTTTTGTGCAAGCTTTGTGAAAAAAAATAAACTTTCCCTTCGATTTGAGCAATGGAAACAGGCATAGTTTGTCCTCCCTGACAGCCCCCATTTTATTATTTTTATTTATACTGCCGACACCACATAATTATGGCGCTGGATTGGCGATACGCTGATGAATATCGGCAATACCCTTCAATACCTCATCGCTTAAACACACGTCAATACTGGCAATATTCTCTTTTAGCTGCGCCATGGTCGTCGCACCAATAATATTGCTGGTGACAAAGCGCTGCTGATTAATAAACGCCAAACTCATTTGCGCTGGCGATAAACCGTGTTGTTCGGCCAGAGCAATATATTGTTCTGTCGCCACATCTGCCTGGGGGTTGCTGTAGCGTTTAAAGCGCTCGAATAAAGTAATGCGACCATCTGCGGGGCGAGCGCCGTGGCGGTATTTACCACTCAACATGCCAAAGGCAAGGGGTGAGTACGCCAGCAAACCGACTTGCTCTCGAATAGCCATTTCGGCCAAGCCAATCTCAAAGCTGCGATTCAGCAGACTATAGGGATTTTGGATACTGGCTATTCGCGGCAATCCATATTGCTCAGCCAAGCGCAGGTAACTCATCAGGCCCCACGGCGTTTCATTGCTAATACCAATGGCGCGAACCTGCCCGGCCTCCACTAACTCGGCGAGGGTTTCTAAGATTTCATGAATCGCCGGTTCGGCATCGCCGTCAGTGTGCTGGTACCCAAGTTTTCCAAAGAAATTGGTCGCGCGATTTGGCCAATGAATTTGATATAAATCGATATAATCGGTTTGCAGACGCTGCAAATTACCCTCAAAGGCTGACAATATTGCGATCCGATCCAGAGGCTTGGCATCGCGGATATGGGCATGACCGGGGCCAGAAGCCTTGCTCGCCAGAATAATGTCTTTGCGCTTGCCGGTTTGCCGAAACCATTCGCCAATGTATTGCTCGGTACGGCCCTGGGTTTCAGGAATGGGCGGCACTGGATACATCTCTGCGGTATCAAAAAAATTAACGCCCTGCGACACCGCGTAATCCATTTGCTCAAAGGCTTGATCCTGAGTATTTTGCTGCCCCCAGGTCATCGTGCCTAAGCAAATCTCACTCACGCTAATGCCGGTTTTTCCCAGTTCACGCATTTTCATATTCACCCTCCTAGTCAACTTATAAGCGCAGTGCCGTTATTGCCATTCTTCACCATAGTGTACGGCAATTCCATCCGAGATTAACACGCAATAAACCGCCAGACTTAAAACTACGGTATTGTGCATGCTGCCACACTAGTTGACATAGTCAACCATTTTAAATATGATTGACAAAGTCAACTACATCAAGAGCATCATCATGCCAGCACAAGCGATTAACGAGCTACTCCACAGCCTAAGCCACAACTATAAAACGGCGCTGCGCACCAATATTAAAAATCAACATATCCCATTGCCCATCACTCATATACGGGCGCTCAAAGGTATTTACCGCAACGCAAATTGCACTGCGCAATCCATCGCGCAGCGCATGCAGCGCGATAAAGCGCAAATAACCCGCGTGTTGAACGAGTTACTGGAGGACGGCTACATCAGCAAAATCGCCAACCCTGAAGATCGCCGAAGCCAACTGCTTCGCTTAAGCGCCAAAGGCAAAGAAATCGTCACCCAGCTTAACGTCATTGAACGCACGGCTAATAAGGCCATGACGGCTAACCTTAGCAATGAAGATATGCACGCATTTATCCGCATCGCAAATATTATGGTGGACAATCTCGCCGCCGATAGCGCGCAATGAAAGGAATATTCCCATGAGTAAACCTGCACCGATAAGCCTTGAAGTCATTCGCACCAAGAAACTTAGCTCGCATATGCTCAGAGTTACCTTGGGCGGCGCAGGTATGGCCCGCTTTCCCGACAAGCAAGAGAGCGCCTATATAAAACTTATTTTCCCGCAGGAAAACGGTACACGGCCGCTGATGCGGACTTACACCGTCAGACACCAACGCCACCAAGAAATTGACGTCGACTTCGTTATTCACGAGGCCAGCGGCCCGGCGTCCACGTGGGCGCGTTCGGCTCAAGTTGGCGATAAAATATTAGTCGGTGGCCCCGGCCCTAAAAAGCTCTTAAACACCGATGCAGATTGGTTTCTCTTGGTCGGCGACATGACAGCATTACCGGCTATAAGCGTTAACATTTCGCAGTTGCCCACCCACGCGCGCGGCTACGTCGTTATTGAAATACTCGACAACAGAGACATACAGGATCTGACGGTGCCAGAAAACATTGACCTGCACTGGCTGCTTAATCCGCACCCAGACCCAAGCGGCGAAACACTAGGCCGCTACGTTGAAAACTTGAATTGGTTGCCAGGGAAAGTATCAGCGTGGGTGGCAAGTGAGTTCAGCTCAATGCAAAAATTGCGGAAGTACCTAAAGCAAACTCGGTTACTGAACAAAGAGCAGCTGTATATCTCAAGCTACTGGAAAATAGGCAATGACGAAGATCAGCACAAGACAGAGAAACGACAAGATGCTCAACAGCTTGAGACGACATAATCGCCGTCTCACGCATGTGCAGATTTATAAAGCGTTAACGATTAGCAGCAGGGCGCACCATCGGCGCCAAACAGAGTGCTATCAAAGGGCAGACCTACTCCGCAGCCTTCGAAAATGCCAAAGTGTTTGTTGAAATCGCCGATAAAATCAAAGTGTCCGGCAAAGCGACTGTCGTGCAGCATACGCCAGGTATTTCCACAGACGGGGAATATTTTCCCAGCCTGAATATCGTGGTGTTTATCCAACACAAAGCGGTGCGGACTATTTTCTATACTGCCTCGGTAAATAACTGCTTGGCCGTAGTCCTCACAATCACTCTCTAAAGCATCCAAATTAAATAAACGGTAAGTGGCCGAAAAAAACTTTATATTTCCGCAGCGTTCGGCTAATACCGGATCAGTAATTTCCAGAGGTCGATCTTCAACCAAGCGAGAATCAGCGAAACCCTGTCGTTTAGCCAGTTGGATAAAATCATTCCAGTACAGCGCCCCACCCAAGCACTCGCCATACAAAACCGGGTCATTTTTGACCGATTCAGGTATGCGCCTATCTGCGTATACATCTGAGAAGTAAAACTCGCCGCCGGGCTTGAGTAAGCGCTTGACGCTGCGCAGCACCGCATCTTTGTCTGGCGATAAATTAATAACACAGTTAGACACCACCACGTCAAAACTACCGGCTTCCAAATCCAATTCATCTAGTTTTTCTATAAATCCTTTTAAAAAGCGCACATTTTGAAAACCAAATTTTTCAGCATGGTAGTATTTATACTCCTCGGCAATCGCGAGCTGTTCGTCGGTCATATCAACCCCGACGACCTCACCACTTGCACCGACCATTTGCGCTAGGGCATAGACGTCGCGACCGCTGCCGCAGCCCAAATCCAGCACGCGACAGCCCTCTAACAGCGGGGGACAAACCAAGCCGCAGCCGTAGTAGCGCGACAAGACCTCGCCATGAATATTGCTCAGCAGTGGCTTTAGCCACTCCGGCATCGCAGTGAAATCGCAGCAGGCGGTGGTTTTTAAATCTGCCGAGCTTTGCAGTTGTTTGCCGTAATAATCTTGTACGAGGTCGTGCATGACGTCTCCCAATTAAACAAACAAAGCCGTTACAGTATCGCGAACGCGGCGAATAGGCTGATCAAAAATAATGCGAGTAAAGTGATCACATCAACCACCTTAATTTTATAGCCGGTAAAGCCTTTATCGGTCGCGGCCACCCGCAGTTCTCTTGCGGCCAGAAACAAAGGAAATGCAACGCTAATCGCAATTACGATCCCCGCGATAACGTAAACATAAACATATTTAACACCGATACGCCGCGCTTCGATAAACATCCACACATTGCAGGCAAACGCTAAAAACAAAACATCTATCGTTAAAAACTTACCGGCGGGGTTCGCATTAAAGAGTGCGTCCTTCCAAAACTGAATATTCGCATCGGCAAAGCCATTGCCTAAATAAGCGGGCACATGGACCCAGGTCATCAGTAGTGCCACAAAGGCCGTTAGTAAATATACCGCCACTAAAACTTTAGTTTTCAATTCCATGTTCGCTCCTTTTTATTATTGACCAGGTTTTTTACAACTAACTCACAATAGCCTGACTACAATGCACCACCGCAACTACTACCCTGCCCAGCCGTACAACCAAAGCAGTGGTCGGCTATCGCAATACCATCGCCGTCTAGACTGTTCTGCAATAAATCGCGCAAATGCCTTACGGCTTTATTGGGCAAGCCCAGTGCTAATTGCTGATTAAAATCACAGTCATATAAATTCCCCAGCCAATCCACACTCACTAAATTGCGACACATCACGGATTCCAAATTAGCGGCGCTGTAGTTGTTTTTCAGCAATTCCATATAGGGTGCGAACTGCCCTTTAGAAACTAAGGTAGAGCCAAAACGCTTTATTGGCATATTGGCCAGTGCAAACAAGTGATTAAACTCTATACCAAAGTGCGCCATTAACTCGCGGCGATAATCCGCTTCAAGCGCTTGCTGATTCGGCGGCAGCGTTGGCCCCTGCGGGTTGTAAACCAAGTTCAGTGTTAAACCAGAGTCGGCCTTGCCGTAGCCCAATGAATTAAGCAACTGCAAGCCAGCAATACTCTTGTCGAACACACCGTCGCCGCGCTGGGCATCCACATTCTCTAGTGAATAGCATGGCAGGGAGGCAACCACCTCGACTTTATTTTCCGCCAAAAATTCGGCCAAGCCCTCTTGGCCCGGCTCAAATAATATAGTGAGATTACAGCGGTCAATCACCTTCACCCCTAGCGCCGTCGCCGCAGAGACCAATTCCCGAAACTGCTCGTGCAGCTCAGGCGCGCCGCCGGTCAAGTCTAGGGTTTGAATTTGCCGCGCTTTTAATACTTGGGGGATCATGGCAATGCCGTCAGCCGCCATCATTTCGGTGCGGGTTGGCCCTGCGTTCACATGACAGTGCAGGCAACGCTGGTTGCATTTATAGCCAAGATTCACCTGTAAGGTGTCGAGAGGCTTGCGGGATATTGCGGGGAAGTCGGTCACTTCCAATAATGCCAAGGTATCGTGCATGGTGGTCCTGTATTGGGCTACGGGTTTTATTAGGCTCGGTTAACGGGCTTTTGTTACAAAATTGCCCTGCGATCACTCTACGTAGCAATGGGAACAGCAGACCATAAGCCATATTGCCACGAAGGTGCAAAAGTTTGCCTGATTATGTATGCCACCGACACACTTCACGGCATATCGCGACGATTCTTATTTCTATAGAAATTACAACAACTTAGAACTGCAGTTTAAAATCAGAATAAGGCCACGGCGATATTGTTAATCGACTTTCGCCTCGATTTGCACAGAAGTTCGGTCTCTGGCAATAATTCCCGTATAATACGCGGCTTTCACGCGAAGAGAGCCAAGCAATGACCGCAAAAGTTGCCCTGATAATGGGGTCAAAAAGTGACTGGGAGACCATGCGCCCAGCCACCGAGATCATGAGCGAACTCGGCGTTGAGCACCACGTTGAAGTGGTTTCTGCCCACCGCACCCCCGATAAACTGATGGAATTTGCTGATCAGGCAATTGCTCGTGGCTTCGAGGTTATTATCGCTGGCGCTGGCGGCGCGGCCCACTTGCCCGGTATGGTTGCTGCCAAAACCAGGCTGCCAGTACTCGGCGTGCCAGTTCAAAGCCGCGCACTCAGTGGCGTAGACAGCTTACTCTCTATTGCGCAAATGCCAAAAGGCATTGCCGTGGGCACGCTGGCAATTGGCAGTGCCGGCGCGTTTAATGCTGGCCTATTGGCTTGCCAAATTCTGGCCCTGACCGACGCTGCCCTCGCTGCCAAGCTTGAGGCTTTCCGCGCCAAACAGACTCAGGATGTACTCGATAATCCGGACCCGAGGGAAGTCTAATGCCAACGGTATGGGTACTCGGCGCCGGTCAATTGGGCGCCATGCTAAAGCAGGCAGCTTACCCATTAGCGCTCGAAGTTGAGCCAGTGGAGCCTGATAGTGAGCACTTACCAAGTATAGCTGCCGACGACATCGTTACCGTTGAGCGCGAACAGTGGCCAGACACCCCGGTGACTCGCCACTTAAGCAGCCAAGCCGGTTTTATTAACGCCGATATTTTTGGCCGCATCGCGGACCGTTTTCACCAAAAAACCATGCTCGACAACTTAGCCATCAGCACCGCCCCATGGCGAGTAGTGAATGCTGACAGCCAAGCTCAAGACTTGCACACTGAACTCGGCCCCCACGTGCTGCTGAAGCGCCGCGAAGGTGGCTACGACGGCAAGGGCCAACACTGGCTGCACCAAGCCGAAGGCGGCGCGATTCCCGCCGATTGGCTGGGCACCGGCATTGCCGAACAAAAAATCCCTTTTGATGAAGAGTTATCCCTTGTTGGCGCCAGAGACAAAGACGGTAACAAAGTCTTTTATCCGCTCACGCTGAATCTGCACGTAAACGGTATTTTAATGGCGTCGATTTCGCCCTTAAGCCGAGTGACTCACCTGCAGCCGCAAGCAGAAGCGATGCTCGGCAAGATCATGGACAGCACCGACTATGTCGGCGTGATGGCCATGGAGTGCTTTAGAGTGGGTAACGCGCTAATGGTCAATGAACTCGCACCACGGGTTCACAACAGCGGCCACTGGACTCAAGCTGGCGCCTGCGTCAGTCAATTTGAGATGCATTTACGGGCGGTGAGTGGTTTGCCGCTCAAGGCGCCAGATGTCCGCGGCCAGAGCGTGATGATTAATGTGATTGGCGTAGAGCGCAATATTGACTGGCTAAAAATCCCAACCACCCAGTGTTACTGGTACGGCAAAGACGTGCGCCCGGGCCGCAAGCTCGGCCATATCAATCTAAATCATCCGCAAAAAGGTGTTGTACAGAACGCCTTGCGCGAACTGCACACCTTGCTGCCACAAAAATACGACCAAGTATTTGCCTGGGTAGAGCAGGAATTAGAACGCGCCTAACCGCGCGCTCCCTCCCACCCCCGTCCTAGTTACACCAAGCCAAAACTTCGTAACAAGAACATAATTAAGCTGGTGGTGAGCAGCGAGCCCAGCGTCGTCAATACAATAATATTGGCCGCTAAAGTCCCATTGCCACCCATTGCCCGCACCATCACATAGCTGGCCGCCGCGGTCGGCGCCGACGACATCAAGGCCAACACCCCCAGCTCGACACCCCGAAAACCCAGCGCAATACCGGCAGTAATAAGCAGCATAGGCACCAGTAATAATTTACACACGGTGCTGATAAGCGCACCCCGGTAGTCGGCCCGCAAGGCTTTAAAGTTCAAGCTCGCACCGGTGCACAGCAGTGCCAATGGTAGAGTCAGTTGTGCAAAGTACTCACCGCTGTGCTGAACCAAGGCCGGTAGACGCCAATCTAAGGCGGCAAACAGCAAGGCCGCAACAATACTAACAATGAGCGGGTTGCGCACAATTCCTCGGAACGTCGCCGTCAGGCCACCATCGCGATTCAATGAGCGACTCAGGGTAATGACCGCCAAGATATTGTATAAAATCGTCACCAAACCCAAGTACAAAGAAGCCGTGATCAAACCACGGTCGCCATAGGCATTCACGCAATAGGCCAGCCCGATAATCGCCAGGTTCGAGCGAAATCCACCCTGCACCACCACACCGCGATCTTCCCGCGCAGCCACTAGGAATCGCGCCATTAACTCCAATATGAAATACACCAACAATGTGGCAATTAAACCGAAGACCACCAGCGACACATTGGCCGAATGGCTAATACTGGTCTGACTAATACTTAAAAACAGCAAAGCCGGCAGGGTAATATTAAACACCAGCTTGGTGCCAACCTCGACGAAGTTGTCATTAATCAAGTGAATACGATTAAGGTAGGCGCCCAAGGCCAATACGACAAAAATAGGCCCCGTTATCGAAAACGAAAATGACAGCGACTGGATAAAGGCAGACATGAAAAGTGCTCATTGGAATTCAGGCTGGGTAATCTCGATTCAATTATAGAGACCTAAGACTCCGCGGTCTTGGCCTCTATTCAATCATTTCAGGTGGGTACCGAACGCCCCGAATGTAAGCGCGGCCAAATAATGCATGCCGCGTCAATCCGCCTGTATTCTAAAAACCCTGCAAGACAATTTTACCAATAGCGGTACCTGACTCTAGTTCGGCATGGGCACGCTTCAGATTGTTGGCATTGATAAGGCCAAGGTTTTTACCGCTGGTGGTTTTGACATAGCCTTGATCAACTAAGTCGGCTACTCGCGTCAGCAGCTTGCTCTGCTCATCCATATCTGCCGCTTCGTACATAGAGCGGGCAAACATAAACTCGATATGCAGGGACTGGCTTTTGGTTTTTAGCTTCATTACGTCTAATGGCGTCGCGGGGTCGTCAATCATGGCGATTTTACCAAAGGTCGCCAGCACAGCTGGATAGTCGTCGAAGTAACTTCCGGTACCGTTCAAACTTGCAATATGACTTACCTGCTTGATCCCTAAGGCCTCTATTTGCGGCAACAATGGCTTAGTGTGATCGACAACATGGTCAGCGCCGAGCGACTTCACCCAAGCCTGGCTGTCTGCCCGCGACGCCGTGGCAATTACAGTGGCTCCGGTAATCGCTTTGGCGAGCTGAATTAAAATAGAGCCGACGCCACCGGCTGCGCCCACCACCAAAATGACCTCATCGGATTGCGCAGTTGAATCTGCACTCTGCTGTCTTACCGCCAAATGCTCAAACAACAGCTCCCACGCGGTTATCGTCGTCAAGGGAAGTGCGGCGGCCTCAGCAAAAGATAAGCTCTTAGGCTTGCTGCCGACAATGCGCTCATCAACAAGCTGATACTCGGCATTGCTACCCTGGCGCGTGAGGTCACCAGCGTAGTAAACCACATCGCCAGGCTTAAACGTCGTCACCGCCTCACCTACGGCAACCACTTCACCAGCAGCATCCCAGCCAATCACTTTGTAGCTACCGTCCTCGTTTATGGCCTTTTGGCGGATTTTGAAATCGACGGGGTTTACCGCAATCGCGTTGACCTTCACAAGCACATCTCGCCCAGAGGCAGTGGGCTGCGGCAGCTCAATATCAGTCAGTGACTCAGCTTCGTTAATGGGCAGCGATTTTTTATAGCCAATTGCTTTCATGGGGTTAGTCCTTGTGGTCAGTAATTGCCATGCAGTGTAGAGCTTGCGTTATCTAGTATAAACAGCATAATCAAAGATTCATTATCAAATATTATTAGACAATATGTTATTAGAAGATCTTCAAGTCGTACTCAAAGTCGCAGAGTTCCGCAGTATCACAGCGGCTGCGACGAGTTTGAATATGCGCACGGCGACCGCAAGTGCGGCGCTTAAACGTGCAGAAAAGGCGCTCGGCGCCGAGTTGTTTGTGCGTACCACACGCCAGCTGCGGCTGTCTAACGCTGGCGAGCGCTATATTCCCCAGTGCGAACAAGCCCTGACAATGCTGGCGCAAGCCAAGCACAATATGAAGGATGGCCTCGACACGGTTGATGGCGAACTGCGCATTGCATTGTCGTCTGATTTAGGGCGAAATTTTGCGATTCTCTGGCTCGATGAGTTTATGGATGCCCACCCAAAGGTAAGCTTAAAAACGAATATTAGTGACAGTAATATCGACTTTTATCGCGACTCAGTCGACATTGCCCTGCGCTATGGCTCACCTTCGGATGCAAATCTTTACGGTTTTAAAATCTGCAATGTCCCGAGCCTTCTTTGCGCCACGCCAGGGTATCTCGCGCAACATGGCAGCCCACAACACCCTCATGAGTTAGCGTCACACAATGGTCTGTTTTATCAGCTTCACGACATCATTCACGATACGTGGGCCTTCTCGCACAGCGGAATAGAATACAAAATTAAAATGAACGGTAGACACGCATCGAATGACGGCGATTTGGTCAGACGCTGGTGTACTGCAGGTAAAGGTTTGGCCGTTAAATCCTGCCTAGATATGTCCGCAGATTTGCTGTCAGGTAAAGTGGTTAATATTATGCCCAAGTTTAAACCACGACCTACCGAATTGTGGCTAATTTGCCCCAGCAGGCAATCGATCACCCCCGCAGTGCGACTGCTCAGAGACATGTTTAAACAGAAATGTAGTCTTATTCTAAAGCAACTGCATGAGCGAGGGCTTATCGACGGCAGTGCTTTTATCTAGGAATATTAATTTGGAAGGGCAGTAGCCGTCTCAGACCCACAGATTACGTTCTCGGCTACTTCAGGCTTTATTTCTAAGCAACAATCTGTTCAAGATAATTATTTTTATCCGTTTGCGCGATGGTGTGCTTTTTAATTCTGCTAGACGAGGTGCGCGGATTATAAAGCACCTGAATAATTTGTTTGCCCTGGCTTTTTAAGTAGGCTTCCACTTCAAGATTGTGACGCTTTTTACCCCAGTCTTCACCCACCACAAAAATATCGGCGTCTACCGCTTTGCAGCCAGAAACATATTCTAACTCGTGGTAGGGCTGAACAATATCAACACAGCGCAAGGCCTTTAACATTTCCAATCTTTGATCTAAGGGAATAACCGGTGTATTAGGCTTATAAGAGTTCACCACTCGATCAGAGGCAACACCCACTGCCACCACATCGCCCAATGTTTTACAGTACTCTAACAAAGCAAGATGCCCTACGTGCAATAAATCAAACGTACCTACAGTGTATACAACCATTATCCTATTTCACTCCTCGTTTACATTCGCGTTTTCTAATGTTGTGCTCAATCTCTTTTGCGGTTTCGATTACAAAAGTTTCCAAGCATAGATGCCGGTAATTGCCAGCGTATACACCGCAAGGCGATAAACATTAGCCGGGTTACCAGAGAGCTTAGGCGTCTTAATTTGCGACACATTCAGCACAGCAAGCCCCACACCGCTGACATAAAGAACGATTGCGAACACACCCTGACTTAAAAAACTTTCAAACAAAAATATAAATACCAAAATAATATTGTTGTTATCGAGGGCCAGCCCTGTGTATTTCGCCTCACCAGAAAGACCGAAGGTACTGAAATAGCTCAACCGTATTGCGCTCGCGGCGAGCATAATAAAGGCACCAGCAAGAAAGATCGGCGCAAAGCCGCCAAAGCTCAACAGCAGCACTGCAGGTGTAACGCCATAGCTCACAATGTCGATTAACAAATCGAGCTGGCCGCCAAAAGTGCGGTCGCTGCCGGTGCGGCCTTTCATTCGTCGCGCGACCAAACCGTCGGCCCAGTCAAAGGCGACAGCCCAGATCATGCCAATCATTGCCGCGTAGAAAACACCTAAAATACTAAAGTAAATGGCCAGAACCGTGCAGGCCAACCCTGCCAGTGAACAGATGTTCGGCAGGTCTTTTACAAAAGAAAGTATGCTGGGTTGTTGCTCTTTAAATTCAGTATTGCCCGTAGTCATAACACTCCAATAGGTGGCGCTTGATGATCATTACTGATATCAAGAAAATAGAGAAATTCGCCAGCATAGCGCTAGAATGTGCGGGCAATATAGGATGTAGCTTTACAGAGCGAAAATAGAAAATTTAAATCTTGAGAACCGCAGAGCTCAATATGGAGGTGGCGGTGGTAGAAATCGCGCGATTGATGCCACGCTGATAAAACGCAGAAAGAACAACAAGAAAAGTAATGTACCACACTTAGCCCGATTAATCGCGGTATATAAATAAAAGACGAGACAAAGCCGCTAACGTGCTATTTGAACACTCCAGCTTTGCGGGCCTTAGCAGCGACAAATAATCTTGCGCCGCCCTGCATTCACTCTTTGGCATAACACTGTTTAGCCAAGCAGTCGAATAAGGAATACTAGGAAAACCTTAAGAAAAATACTGTAATGCCAAAAATAGCAAAGCAATAACCGTCAGAGAAATTACCCAAAACAATTTATTTTGCAAAGCCAGCTGCGAAGGTTTCTTGAAGCGTGTTCGCCATTGCCTGACATGCTGCCGACAAGGGGTAGCTGCGATGGGTAATCAATCCGACTTGCTGGCGAATAATTGGCTTTAACAATGGCCTACAATGCGCGCCAAGTTCACGCATTTGCTCTTGGCACAGTGACGGCACTACGCTCACTCCGAGCCCATTCGCCACCATGCGCCCAATGGTAGCCAGCTGATGGGTTTCGTAAGTGGGCGAGACAACCAAGCCGTAACTGGCGAGCTCTCTAAATATCACCTTACGGACAACCGACGGTGCTTGTAGGCTGATAAAGTCTGACTCGAGCAATTGTTCGGCCTTAAGTGTTTGCTGTTTCAATAAAACGTGATCCGGGGGGAGCACCGCCACAAAGCAGTCTTCAAATAGCGGCGTAAATATAAGGTCTTCATTACCCTGGCGCTTGCCGTCGCTGGGTTCAAAACTGATCCCTAGCTCAACCCTCCCGCTGCGAACCATGGCCACAACCTCTTCCGCAATAACGTCGTTTAGGGTTATTTGAACTTCTGGGTAATTATTTTTGAAATTGCGCATAGCAATGGGTAATTGGTTGCTCGCAAAAGACGGCATAGCGGCAATACTGATCTTGCCCTCGCGAAGGACAAAGCGTTTATGTAAATCATTTAAAGCCCCATCCCAATCAGCCAGTAGGCGCAGCGCTACGGGGTAAAATCCCTCGCCCTCAGGCGTTAGCGCGAACGTCCGCGTAGTACGCACCAGCAATTGACCGCCAATTGTGGCCTCCAGCACCTGTATTGCGCTGCTCAAAGCGGGTTGCGACAAATGAAGAGCAATGGCCGCTTCCGCAAAACTGCGTGATTGCACTACCGCCACAAAGGCGCGAACCTGCTTTAGCGTGACGTTAATGACAACATCCTTTTATTTATCCATAAAATCTATTAATCGATAAAATATATCCATTTGATAAATATATACAGACAGGTCACTGTTAGCAAGGTATAGAGGGGTACGCCCTTCATCGTAATTCTGTTTCCAGAAGCCCGGGACCCAGGAATCCCACCATTAATCTAGGAGCGCGCAGCAATGGCTGGTTTTAATAAAATAGTGGGTAGTTATAGCGAGGCCATGGCTGGTCTAGAAGACGGCATGACCATCATCGCTGGCGGTTTTGGTCTTTGTGGCATCCCAGAGAACCTAATTAGCGAGATCAAGCGTAAAGGCTGCCGCGACCTCACGATTGTCTCTAATAACTGCGGGGTAGATGGCTTTGGCTTAGGCATTCTGCTCGAAGACAAGCAAATCAAAAAAATGGTGTCGTCATACGTGGGCGAAAACAAACTTTTTGAGCAACAGCTATTAGCGGGCGAACTCGAAGTTGAACTAACACCGCAAGGCACTCTGGCCGAAAAAATGCGGGCCGGTGGTGCTGGCATTCCCGCCTTTTACACCGCTACCGGCTATGGCACGCCCATTGGCGAGGGCAAAGAGGTGCGCGAATTTAATGGCCGCAACTATATTCTTGAAGAGGCTGTTACTGGCGACTTTGCGATCATCAAAGCGTGGAAAGCAGACTGCTACGGTAACTTAGTTTTTCGCCACACCGCGCAAAACTTCAACCCAATGGCCGCTACGGCGGGCAAAATCACCGTTGTTGAAGTGGAAGAGATCGTCGAATTAGGCTCCCTAGACCCAGCCCATATCCACACTCCGGGCATATATGTAGACCGCCTCATTCTAGGCAGTTTCGAAAAACGCATTGAACAACGCACCGTACGCAGCGCATAAGGAGAATCACCATGGCACTAACTCGTGAACAACTGGCGCAACGTGTGGCGCGTGAATTACAAGACGGATATTACGTAAATTTAGGCATTGGCATTCCAACCTTGGTTGCGAACTACGTACCCGAGGGCATAGAAGTAATGCTGCAGTCGGAAAATGGTTTGCTCGGTATGGGGCCATTTCCAACAGAAGATGAAATCGACGCCGATATGATTAACGCGGGCAAACAAACCGTCACTGCAGCTAAAGGCGCATCGATTTTCTCGTCAGCGGAATCCTTTGCCATGATTCGTGGTGGCCATGTCGATTTAACCGTATTGGGCGCATTCGAGGTGGATGTTTCGGGCAACATCGCCAGCTGGATGATTCCGGGCAAGCTGATTAAAGGTATGGGCGGTGCAATGGACCTTGTCGCCGGTGCCGACAATATTATTGTTACCATGACCCATGCTAGTAAACATGGCGAATCTAAGCTGTTAACCAAATGCAGCCTACCTCTCACCGGCGCGGGCTGCATAAAGAAAGTAGTCACCGATTTAGCCTACATCGAAATTGCCGATAATAAGTTTTGGCTAAAAGAACGTGCGCCCGGCGTTAGTGTCGAGGATATCATCAGGCTCACCGAGGGTGAGCTGGTCGTACCTGACGTTGTACCTGAAATGACATTTTAAGCCTGATCACATTACTATCATTAGTCACTCAACACCGGAGACGCAATATGATTGCAGCCCCTGAACGTAAAGTCGTCATTGTTGACGCAGCTCGTACTGCAATAGGCAATTTCAATGGCGCTTTGTCAGCCGTGCCCGCCCACATTCTCGGCGCCACAGTGATTAAAGCATTAATCAGTCGCGCCGGTATTAGCGCCACGCAAATTGACGAAGTAATTTTAGGTCAAGTGCTCACTGCCGGGGCGGGCCAAAATCCCGCAAGACAAGCCGTTATCGCCGCAGGCCTTCCAGAAACCTGTCCTGCGATGACCATTAACAAAGTCTGCGGCAGCGGCTTAAAGGCGGTGCACCTTGCCGCCCAAGCGATCCTCTGCGGCGACGCCGACATCATTATTGCCGGCGGCCAAGAGAATATGAGCCTATCGCCGCATGTATTGCCTAAATCCCGCGACGGTCAAAAAATGGGCAACTGGGTTTTAAAAGACAGCATGATCGAAGACGGTTTATGGGACGCCTTTAACGATTACCATATGGGCGTTACCGCCGAAAATATCGCCAAAAAATATGCTATTAGCCGCGAGCAACAAGATGCGTTTGCTGCCGCGTCCCAAGAAAAAGCGCAACAGGCCATCGCCAACAATAAATTTGACGATGAGATAGTAGCCGTCGAAATACCCCAGCGCCGTGGCGACCCAATCCGCTTTACAGCAGATGAATTTCCGCGCAAAGACACCACCGCCGAATCGCTGAGCAAGCTGCGTCCAGCATTTCAAAAAGATGGCAGTGTCACTGCCGGCAATGCCTCGGGACTTAATGATGGCGCTGCGGCGCTACTGATCATGAGCGAGCAAAAAGCGAAAGAGCTCGGACTCACCCCGCTCGCGACGATTGCTGGCTATGCGAGCGCTGGTGTCGACCCCGCGATTATGGGTACTGGCCCCGTGCCTGCATCAAAAAAATGTCTAGCCAAAGCGGGCTGGGCTATTAGCGAGCTGGACCTCGTGGAGTCCAACGAAGCCTTCTCAGCACAATCCTTGGGGGTAAACTGCGAACTAGGATGGGATACCAGCATTATTAATGTTAATGGCGGCGCAATCGCGCTAGGTCACCCGATTGGTGCTTCTGGAGCAAGAGTTCTGGTTACCCTGCTCCATGAAATGAAACGCCGAGACGCCAAGAAAGGCTTGGCAACACTGTGTATTGGTGGCGGCCAAGGCGTAGCCATCGCGATTGCACGATAACCGGCTTGTATAGCGGCGTGACTGACACGTCGCTGTACACTCGCCGTTCGCAATGCTCGATTATTTAAAAGCCCACAAGATCGAATAAGGCCACCCAGAATGTCTTAAGCCGCATGCCGACCTTCAGCAATTTCTTCCACTAATTTTTGACTAAATTCAACTAAGTCACCTGGCACCCGACTTGTTACTAAACCGTGATCGACTACTACACTTTTATCAATCCAGTTCGCACCAGCGTTTATTAAATCCGTTTTAATACTGGAATACGATGTCACAGTGCGGTCTTTAAGAACATCAGCTTCGGCAAGCATCCAAGGTCCATGGCAAATAGCCGCGACCGGTTTTACTTCGTTTTCACCAAAAAATCCCTTCACAAAAGCAAGCGCGTCATTGCTCTCGCGCAAGGTGTCAGGATTCATCACCCCGCCTGGTAAAACCAATGCATTGTAATCATCGGCCGCGACCTCACTCACTAGTTTATCGACATCTACCTCATCGCCCCAATCGCCTTTTCGCCAGCCTCGTATTGTCCCTTCCTGAAGCGATACAACGTCTACCGTTGCACCAACCGCCAACAGTGCATTTTTAGGGACCTGCAATTCACTTTGTTCAAATCCATCGGCCGCCAAAATTGCTACTTTTTTACCTGCCAAATAATTACGTTCGCTCATAGATCCTCCTACCTAAATGATAATTTCGACAACCATCAATTACCTATCGGCTCTGTCGTCGTCATTCAATACGCGCAGTAAATACTCTTCACTTATCGCAGTCATATTTCCCTTTAGCCACTGGGCCATGGCGACTTCATCAGTTAATGCTTGCTCACACATTAGCAACGTCTGACTGTCGTTTAGCATTTTTGCCGCAGCAACTAAAATACTATACGAGCCAATTTTCATGTGAATAAAGGTATAGGCACTCAGCACAGCCTTTACTACCTCATCACCCAGTGGCATACCGCTAACCGATTGAGTAAATGCAAGCGTTTTTGCCGCCACATCTTTTAATAGTGATGCGCTACTGCCGTTCAATTCCAGCGAATTTTCTAATTTATCTTTTTGATTTTGAGTGGCAAAAATGTACTCTTTTACACGCATTCGAAAATCTGGGTAATTCTCTATCCTTGAATCAAGATCATCAAATATTTTCAAGGACTGTTCTTCCATGGCGTGAGCATCCCGCAACCATTGCAAATATTTTTTATGTGCATCAACGTTTGTATTAGCCTGCATGTCACTCTCCAAATTTGCTTTTGTTACTAAGAATGACCAATGCATATTTTAATAGTTCAGCCATATTTCTTTTTTAAAAAAATAGATAACAAAATAACTAGACCCACACACAAAAAATCATACTCACTAATAAATATTGAATTTATCAGAATTATTCTAGTCACAAATTTTGCAAGCCGAACTGAAGACCGAATATTTCAAACTTCAATTCGCCCGTATTTAATATAAGCATTACCTAGCCAATGATTCATGGAACCTGCTTATCAAACGCCTCAATTCCACAAGATCTTGAAGTATCAACAGGAGCCGTAAATGACAATAAATAGCCAGACAACTCAGCATCAATTAGGGCATGGTGGCGAACCTCATCAAACTACAAACAATGAAAACCCCACACTCACCACCCAGCAAGGCTCACCTATTGCCGACAACCAAAACACCTTAAAAGGCGGCGAACACGGCCCTGGATTAATGGAAGACCACATATTTAGGGAAAAACTTTTCCACTTTGACCACGAGCGAATTCCTGAACGGGTTGTACATGCGCGCGGCTACGGCGCCCATGGATACTTCGAGACTTATGAGTCCCTAAGTAAACTTACAACAGCGGACATCTTCCAACGAAAAGGGGAAAAAACGCCCGCATTTGTACGTTTTTCTACTGTGGCCGGCAGCAAGGGCTCTGGTGATTTAGCTCGCGATGTCCGGGGCTTCGCAGTAAAACTCTACACACAACAGGGTAACTGGGACATTGTCGGAAATAATATGCCCGTGTTTTTCATTCAAGACGCAATGAAATTTCCAGACCTCGTTCATGCAGCCAAAGCGGAGCCAGACCGCGGCTTTCCACAAGCCCAGACGGCACACGACAACTTCTGGGACTTTGTTTCATTGACCCCGGAAAGCACCCACATGCTGATGTGGGCAATGTCTGACCGCGCCATCCCACGCTCATTTCGATTTATGGAGGGATTTGGCGTCCACACTTTTAGAATGCTAAATACCGAAGGAGAATCACATTATGTTAAGTTCCTATGGAAGCCAAAGCAGGGTTTGCAGTCCGTAGTATGGAATGAGGCGCTAAAATTGAATGGCGCCGACCCAGACTTTCATCGCCGCGATATGTGGGATGCTATCGCGCGGGACGACTACCCTGAATGGGAACTATGCCTACAAATATTTGACGAGGAATTTGCTGAGCAATTTGACTTTGACGTACTGGACGCCACCAAGCTTATACCTGAAGAGCTAGTACCGGCCAAACCCGTTGGCAGGTTGGTACTGAATCGAATGGTAGACAATTTTTTTGCCGAGACCGAACAAGTCGCCTTCTGCACCCAAAATATAGTTCCCGGCATAGATCACAGCAACGACCCGCTGCTGCAAGGAAGAAACTTTTCGTACCTCGACACCCAAGTAAAACGCCTAGGCGGCCCAAATTTTAGCCACATTCCCATTAATGCACCTAAATGTCCGATGCGGCACTTCCAACAAGATGGACATATGGCCATGCACAAGCCTGTTGGCCGCGCAAATTATGAACCGAATAGCTGGCAGGAGACTGGAGGGCCACGAGAAAGTCCCAAAACAGGATTCACAAGTTATGCAGAGTCTATGCATGGTAGCAAGCAGCGCCAGCGACCCAAAAGCTTCGCCGACCACTATAGCCAAGCTCGCCAGTTTTATATAAGCCAAACCCCGGTTGAGCAACTACATATTGTCGATGCTTTTACATTTGAACTTAGCAAAGTAGAAACCCCTGCGATTCGCGAACGAATGGTGGCGAACCTCCTTAATGTCAGTAAAGAGCTTGCCGAGCAGGTTGCTAACGGCTTAGGGATGCGGACACTACCAGAAGCAAGCACACCTGCTAAAGCACCAATTGATCTTCCGCCCTCCGCAAAACTCAGCATCGTTAAAAACGGCCCACGAGATTTTCGCGGCCGGAAACTCGGTCTCCTACTGACAGAAGGTGCTTCTGCAGATCTAATAGCATGTCTATATCGTCGTTTTGAGAATGCTGGTGCATGCGTTGCAGTGGTCGCACCAACCGCCGGAGCAGTCAACGATAGTGATGGCAATGAAATTAGAGTGGATGAAAGAATCGATGGTGGCCCATCGGTGTTATTCGATGCAGTAGCAATATTGTGTAATGAAGTCGGTTGCAAAACACTGCTGTCATCGGCTGCCGCAAGAGATTTCGTCAGTGATGCTTTTAATCATTGCAAATACATTGCCTACAATGAAGCAGCATCGCCGTTGTTTCCCGCGTCAGGTTTAGCGCAAGCTCCAGACAAAGGCTGCGTAAAACTGAATGGCGCAGCAGACGTAGAAAATCTACTCGAGGAATGCACAAATCTTCGCTACTGGGAGCGTAAAACAAGCTAGCCTGACATGAGGTGCCAAGATGTCACCTATGCGCCTCATTCCAACCTAACTAGGACACTGACTAATGCCGGTGCCTAAGAAATACAACATCATCCAGCGATCTACTGACGTATCCACCACAGGTAATTCAACTATATAGAGACGACAATTTTAATTTATTGCTAAGAATACCTTATCCCCTTTAAAAATCATGATGAATATTTTGGATCATTGAACCGCTGACGTTCAACACTGTCGTGGTATTAACGCCAACTCCAGCACGGAGAATGAAGACACTAAGGAATATATTCGAAACGCAAGAATGGGAGAGACCTATGCACGACCAATTTCCAACACGCCGCGGGGAGCGACTCGATATGTTTCCCCGGCTAGATCCAGTAGTACACTCACGTTACAAGCAGCGCTGGGATGGACCGCTAAGTGAAGAGTCACTTTCTCGATACGAGCGCGATGGCTACCTTTGGTTCGATGGATTTTTCTCTCAAGAGCGTATGGCACCTTTTTTTGACGAGTTGCGAGAAATAGCCGAAGACCGAGAGTTAATGGAATCGGACCAAGTGATTATTAATCCCGATTCAGGCGAGTTACGCTCAGTTTTTTCAATGCACACTTTGTCCGACAGATTCAGCAAGCTCACCCAAGACCCACGAATTTTAGGAATGGTGCGCCAGCTCCTCGGTGGAGACGTATATATTCACCAATCCCGAATTAACGACAAATTTGGCTTTCAAGGACGCGGTTTTGACTGGCACTCAGATTTTGAAACCTGGCACAGCGAAGACGGCATGCCAAGAATGCGCGCTGTATCAGCCTCATTAATGCTAACTGACAACAATGAATTTAATGGCCCGCTAATGCTGATTCCCGGCTCTCATCAGTACTTTGTTCCTTGTACTGATTTAACACCCAAAGACAATTGGCGTGAATCACTGCAATCCCAAAGTGTCGGAGTCCCCGATAAAATTGACTTAAGAAGATTGGCGGACAACGGAAATATCCAAGCACCTAAAGGCCCGCCAGGCTCCTTACTACTATTTGAATGCAATACCCTTCACGCCTCCAACAGCAATATGTCGCCATGGCCTCGGTCAAACCTGTTCTTTGTTTACAATAGCATCGACAACCCGCTCAGTGCGCCCTATTGCGGGCAGCCGCCTCGGCCGGAATTCCTTGCCACACGCAGCCATATAGCGCCATTAGATATGCGCGAACTACCACTTTACAGCTTGCCAAAAGCTTAAAAAAAGTGGCACCAGCAGTTAACATCGCATCAGATTAAATACTGCTGCGACTCGATTACGCCGAAATGAAATCGGGCCACATACTGCTAATGTATTCGAGGAATTGTTCGCTCAAGCCTTCTGCCAATAAGTGTTCGCGGCTCACCGGCGTGCGCTTGGGCATAAAGCTCGCATTATCGCGGAGTAAATTCGGATAATTGTGGTGCAACATGGCAGCGCGCCCGAGCAGTGCAAAATCTAAACCCTGCTCAAAACAGTAATAAATATCCTCAGGGCTATATACCTTGCCTGCCGCCCCCAAACGAATTTCGCCGCGATCGAGCTCGCAAAAATACGACAGTAAGCTACGCCCTTGGAAGGCAGTTTCTGCGGGCTCTTTGAAAACATTCCATGCAGAAATATCGAGAAAGTCGATTTCTTGCGCGGCGAACAACGTCTTTGCGGTTTCAACAGCCTCACTCAAAGGAATACCATGACGCTCAGGCGACAGCCGTACGCCGATCAAAAAGCCCTGACCACAACGCTTGCGGATTCCGCTAATGATGTCGAATAAGACCTTGCTGCGGTTCTTCAGAGAACCGCCGTATTCATCGGTGCGGCGATTAAACTCGGCACTTAAAAACTGGCAAATAATATAATTATGGGCACCGTGGATTTCTATGCCGTCAAACCCAGCTTTCTTGGCGCGCTCGGCACCGCGAATAAAGTCCTCTACCAAGCTTTGGACTTCACCGTGACTCAAGCCTCTGGCGCCAAATTTCTCCGATGGTGACGGTGCCACTGGCATATCACCGATCAACTCTCTGGGCGCACGAAACCCCGCGTGATGAAGCTGTACTACGGCAAGACTGCCCTGCGCCTTTATTTTTTCTGCCAATGTCGTCAAGCCAGGCAAATGTTCGTCACTAAAAATGCCAAGCTGGCCGGGAAAACCCTGCCCCAGGACATTAACATGGGCAGCGGCGGTCATCGTTAAACCGAATCCACCCTTTGCACGCATAGCCAGCCAATGAATTTCGTCCTTGCTTAGGCGACCGTCCGCCTCGCTTTGTGTATTAGTGAGCGGCGCCAACACCATCCTATTTGCCATCGCTTTACCGCAGGGAAAACTCAGTGCTTCAAACGCCTTTGTCATTCAATTCCTTCCTATTACTTACGTAAATTATTCTAATAATCCCGGATACTAGCCTCATCGGCAACGCCCCCAGCCCACCATCATACCGACTTAACAAGCGCTAAGAATATAGCTGCGCCGAGATATTCAAACGTTGTCTCGATCCGCTTTATGCCATATTGAGACTTTCCGGCTATGCTATTTTGGCCTAAATTAAGCACAAAGGCGTTGAACACGACTGCGTCGCTAGGCAATACACACCACGGTCATTGACGCACACAGCCCAATATCCGCTTTGGAGACACGTAAATGGATGTAAGTGTAAAAGATATTACCAAGGACTTTGTCGTCATTAGTCCCGAGAAAAATGCAAGCATTGAAACCGCTAACACTGACCTCTATCAGCGACTTGAGCAAAACTATAACGGTTTTAAATCCCATGAACTGGTTGCTGCGTATGAGTTTAGTGCAGATTGGGCCAGCTGGGAGGTTCACCCTCATGGAGACGAAGTCGTGTTATTACTGTTTGGCGAAATCACCTTCTTGCTCAAACTCCCCAGTGGCGACACTTCTGTCACACTGAATAAGGCAGGCACTTATGCCATTATTCCCAAAGGCGTATGGCACACAGCCAAAACACACGTCAAAAGCAAACTATTATTCATCACCCCAGGAGAGGGCACATTAAATACAGCAGAACCGCAATAAAAGCGAGTACGAGCAAGGAATACAATGAACGGCTTGTTCACCGCGAAATCTTTATCCCCTGCCGTGGAATCGAATTCCTGCCGCGCGCATGTGCTCAAGGAAAATACCTACAATGATATGGCTTAGCAATCATACAATTGCCCGTCGCTTTGTTTCTATCTCATGTATTTTCCTGCTCGCGGCGCTGCTTCTGGCACTAATGCCCTTATGGCTACCTGTACTTGGGGTAGTTGGACTACTGTTTACAAAGGCTCACGCAAGCTTACGCTGCCTAAGTTTTATTCTTCTTTTTTTGCTCTGTGAAGTTGCAGGTATTTTTGCTAGTGGCTGGCTTTGGTTACAGCACATTGCACTGGGCACCACCCAGCAACACTATTTGTCTGCCAATAGTGCCCTGCAATTTTGGTGGGCCGACACGCTGCGGCGCAGCGCTGAAAAGCTCTTTTGCCTAAATTTTATTATTGAAGGCGAAGAAGCGCTGCAGGGCCCCGCCGCCATCTTACTACCGCGGCACACCAGCATCGGCGACACCGTATTGCCAGTCTCTTTTTATGCTAAAACAAGGCAACTTAGGGTGAGCTACGTGTTGAAGCGGGAGCTATTGCTAGACCCCTGTTTAGATATTGTCGGTAACCGCCTAGCCAATGTCTTTCTAAATCGCGTGGCCGAAGATATGGGGCCAGAGCTTGCTGAACTAGAAAACCTCGCTGCCAGCGCCACCGACCAAGACAGCCTGGTTATTTATATGGAAGGCACCCGTTTTTCAGATGCAAAGCGGCAACGTGTTTTAAAATTACTTACTGACAAAGGCGATACCGAGGCGCTGCAGCGCGCCGAGGCCTGGCCCGATTTGCTCCCGATTCGCCCCGCTGGCGCGCTAGCCCTAATGAAAGGAGCGCCAAGCAAAGACTTGTTATTTTTGGCGCACAGCGGCTTTGAAGGCGCTGCCAATTTTGCCAATCTGTTCAATGGCAGCTGGATGAACACCGACGTGCATCTGCGGTTTTGGCGAATAAAAGCTGAAGACATTCCCCCTGACGAACAGCAGCGGCGGGCACTGCTGTTTAACCAATGGGATGCAATGCAACACGCCGTAGCAAGCATGCCCTCAAGCGCCAACAACGGCAAATAGTCTTACGCTTGGGCTAAGTCTAGCTGACCCTAGTAAACTGCAAATACCACACTCCATGCTCCAAACGCTCGCCGCGTTATTCAAACTTGGGACTGGGTCGAAACTCCGGCGGTTGGGGAGAGTATTGTTGCTCTCCCCCCTTTGTTTTGGTTGCCTTAGGCCACGCTCATGACGTCCATCATGTGCTCCGCATAATTTTCCCAGTCAATGGCGAGATGAAGCTCGCCGCAAACTTCAAGTTTACTGCGTAAGACATGCACGAACTCGGCTTGAATTAAGCGGCGTTTGTGATGGCGGGCTCTATGCCAGGGTTCAGGAAAATAGACTTGTATCGGCTTAAACTAATATCGGGAATACAGTGCGCCAGCGCTTCAACCGTATCGCTACAGCAGGCAATGCATCTGGCCTCAACGACGGTGCCGGGATTCTGCTCATCACGAGCGAGCAAAAGACACAAAACTAAGACTAACCCGACTAGCAAGTATTGCTGGCTGTGTAATCACGGGGGGGGCGCGCTGCCGCACTTTTGGACACGGGGCCAGTGCCCACTTCTAAGAAATGCCGTCCTAAAGCGAATTAGAATCTTAGTGAACTCGATTTAGTCGAATCTAATGAAGACTTTCTGCTCAGTCCCTCCGCGTCAACTGCGAGCCAGCCTAAGGTATCAATATCGTTAACATTAATGGCAATACAATTGCGTTGGGCCGCCCGATTGACGTATCTGGGGCACGTGTATTAGTTACTCTGTTCCATGAAATGAAACGCTTAGATGCCACCGTAAAGGGTATGTTTGCAGCATCCATATATTAACAAAAAGGGATGAGTAAATACCCATCCCTTTTTTCATTACGCGAAACTTGCTCTCCTATTAAAAGTTTAACCGCCCACGTATGGCCACGGTTCGAGGACGCTGCACTATGCCAAAGTGGGTTCCACTAAAGAGCGGCATGTCGTTGGCGTAACTAAAGGTCTTTTCATCCGTTAGATTGCGCCCCACAAGGGCGAGATCCCATTTGCCATTGTTTGGGCCAATACTTACCGATGCGTTTATTTTGACGAATGCGTCTTGGATAATATTTGGATCTAAATCACCGGCCGCATAATACTCGTCTGAGTAGTTCACATCTATTTGGCTATTGAGTTCAAACACACCAAAATCGTGAATATGTATTGCTGAAATCGAGCCTGTAAACTCTGGCGTATCTTGGTTGGTTCGGCCACTTAGGTCGTTAGCTCCAGCCGCTGAACATGCGGCGCCATTGGCGAATCCACCATCGGCCACTTGCGCCGCCGTACAACCTGCGGTGCGGTAGTCTTCAAACTCAAAGTCCACATAGCCCAAAGAGCCCTGCACTCTAAATTCTGGGCTTAGCTGCCAGCGGCCGTCAATTTCAATACCACGGGTGGTCGCCGAGGCGGCGTTGGTAACAATGTAGCTGGTACTGCCGGTAAACTGGGTGGTTTGTAAGTCGTCAAAATTCACCTGAAATAAGGCAATATTGATTTCGGCCGCACCGCTAAGGAAGCGGGTTTTACTGCCTAGTTCAAAGGCGAGCGCCTCTTCGTTCTCGTACTCTGCTTCGTCAGCATCTGCGCTCAAGGCAATGGAATTAAAACCACCGCCCTTAAAGCCCTTAGACACACTGGCGTAGAGCATAGATTGCTCGCTGGCATCCCACTGCACATTTAATGACGGCGACACGTCCTCTTCGGTACGATCCAAGGCAAACTCGTGGGGCACGGCTTCGAGTACGGCAACTGAGTAGAAATTTAAAACGTCTGGGTCTGTTATTGGCGCGCCAGTATCTGGGTCAAATAGGCTGGCAAGTTGGGTCGCGTCTTTTTCTTCTTTACCGTAACGCAGGCCCGCCGTCAGCCGCACCGTGTCACTTAATGTCCAAGTACCCTGAGCAAATATTGCGAAGACATCCGACTGCTGATCTAAGTAGTTGCGCCGTGTTGTCCACGGTAAATCAATTGGCGCCCCCAGCGCAGCGCTAGCAAACGGCCCGTTCAAGGTTAAATCTAGCCCCGTTTCCAAATCTGCCTGCTGCCAATACAGGCCCGATATATATTCAAAACGACCACCGGCTTCAGAGGCAAAACGCAGCTCGACACTTTTTTGCTCAAACTCCTCAGAATCACGCGCCCGCAAAACATCTAGCGGGTTGTAATCTACGTCTTGGTCGCGCACAAACTGGTAATTAGAATAACCAAACAAGGCCGTCCAAACCCCCGCGTTAACGGCGTAATCGGCGCGGAACATCAGCTCATTGCTGTCGCCATCCATTTTATGGTTGCTGCCAATATTTAACTGAGGCGAGCTATTGCCTATTTTGCTCTTGCCGTCGATATTGTCCTCTACACCCAACGCCCGCAGCGTGTCTGCAGAGGGGCCGCCAATATTAAACACTTCGTAAGGCGCGCCGGTAATATCAAACTCGCTGTGCTCAAATCTAAAATTGGTGCTTAAAACCTCATTAACATCCCAGTCCAGCGCGAGCCGTCCTGCCCATTCATCATTGTTGGGTGTGCTCTCTTTGTAGTAACTATTGTCAACCCAGCCTTCTTCCAGTTCACGCTTGAGCACCGCGATACGGCCGCGAACCGTATCGCTAATGGGGCCGCTAATATAGGCCTGCAATTCAGTTTCTTTGTGCTCAAATTCCCGCATTAGCGCTACGCTTGCTTCGCGCTCTTCGGTCGGTTTAGCCGAGGTAATATTCAAGGCACCGCCAATGGTGTTTTTTCCAAAGAGTGTTCCCTGCGGCCCGCGCAGCACTTCAATTAAGCCTACGTCTAAAAAGGCAAAGCGCGACTGCACGCCGCGGCCACGATAAATACCGTCAACGTAAATACCCACCGACTGCTCGCCACCGGCTTGGCTGTCTGAGTTAATACCGCGGATCGAAATAGTGTCGCCAATGGTGTTTTCCGACACGCTGAAGTTGGGAATATAGGATGATAATTCTTCGAAATCGGGGATGCCCGCGTCTTTGATTTTGTCGCCGCTAAACGCTGAAATAGAGATCGGCACATCTTGTAATCCCTGCGCGCGCTTTTGGGCCGTGACGATGACTTCCTCGAGCACGGTAGGCCTATTAGCCGCTTGCATATCTGCTGATTGCGCACCCACCGACACTGAAAACGTTGCCATTATAGCGGCTGCCAAGCGTGTTAATAATGGAGTGTTATTTGAATTGTTCGCCATATCGCATTCCTCTCGTGACGAGTTATCGTCATTTTCTACTGGCTTATTAGTGGTTACAGCCAGCACGCCATCCGCGCGAAAAACAGGGTATAAGCCGGTACCGTCAAGTAAGCTTGTTACCGCTTGGCGGCGGCTAAACTCACCCCTAAGGGCATTTGCCGTTTTGCCTTGAGTGGCTTCAAATGCAAATATGAAGGTGAGCTCTGCCTGCTCCGCAAATTGGATAAGTGCTTGGTCTGCACTTTGGCGAGGAATATTGAAGGGTATTTTTATACACGGCTCTGCTCGTGCATAAACAGCGCTGCTAAACAGGATTAACAACGCTATTATTTGTACTAGCAAGTGCCGCAAATGGCCTGCTTCGCCTTCCTCACCCACACTTAAATCATGTGTGCAGCAAGAAGACGATTGAGGCTTTAGTTTCCGCCAGTGCTTATGAAAAATAAATGGCACAATTAAATCGCTATCCCTGTCTTATGTACCATTCTACCTCCTAGTTAAAATAACTTTTTCTGCGCTAACACGCTGCGAGGAAACGTTAAAATTCTCTTTTAAGCTTGCCAGCAAGCCCTCTACATCGCCCGTGCGGAACATACCAGCAACGCGCAGCTGCTTGAGATCGTCATCCTGAATAACAAACTCAACCGGCGTATAGCGCTCAATTTCGGCTATGGCCTCCTCTAGGGATTCACCACGAAACACTAAGCTACCACTCTGCCACGCCAATTGAACACGGATATCTTCGGGCTTAATTGCCTGCACTTGCTCTAGCGCATCACCTAGCAGCATACGCTGTCCGGCGGCTACGGGTGCAGCCTCCGCAGAGTTAAATGCCGGTTCGTCGTGCATTTTTGTAACTGAGTGACTGCCGCCAGCGGGCTTATGGGAACCAACCAGCACCTTGCCTTCGGTAACAATCAACTCTACCCGCTGATCTGCTCTTATTTTTAAATTAAATGCCGTGCCCACTGCCCGCACCATTTTATCTTCGACGTATACAATAAATGGTCGTTGGCGATTATGAGCAACTTCAATACTGACCTCGCCCCGCTCCAGATAAATTTGCCTTTCGGATTGGGTATACACTGCGCGAATTAGGGTATTGGTATTCAGCGTCAATTGGGAGCCGTCGAGCAGTGTTACCGTAGACTGCTCACCACGGCTCGTCTCAAAACGGTTTTCTACTTGTTTAATAGCCACGGCCATCGCCGGCACCGAATTGACGTGGTTCGCAAACCAAACGCCCAAGGCAATTGCCACCAAAAACACAAAGCTCAGCGACAATATTGCCGGATGCCGCCGCCAGCGACCTTGTTCACGGCGATACTCCGGCTCCGGAAATATCTCAGCCAAGCGCCCTAATTCATCCATCGCATCCCATTGGTCAGACAGCGCCAAGAGTGCTTGCCGATTTTCTGGCCGCGCGCTTAACCAAATATGTAAGCGCTGCTCTTCGTCTGGGCTAAGACCGCGATCTATTTTTGCCAACCATTCACTGGCGCGGTGCTGCGCGTGCTGATGATCAGACAAATCAACTACATTGCTCATCGACGCTCCCCCGTTGTCCCCTTAGGTGACTCTCTCTGCGTCAATGTGGTGTTTGGCGCTGCTGATTCCAAATATCGCGCACACAAGAGGACTCCCCTCGCGATATGCTTTTCGACTGTGCTCTCTTTAAGCCCCAATTTTTGCGCAATCTCACGCTGGGAATGGCCATACACTTTTTTAAGCACAAATACCCGCCGGCACTGCAAAGGCAATTGCCGCACCGCTTCACAAAATCGTGAAAACTCCTGATTGGAAACACTTTGGCGGTAGGGATCACTGTCATCACGGGCGACACACTCCCAGTCTAACTGCGAATCCATAGAACAAGTCAGGCGCTGTTCGGCACGCTTAATATGGTCCAGCGCCAAGTTGCGCGCGGTTTTTACCATAAAAGCGCGTGGCTCACGAAGATCGCCCTTGGCCTTGCTTTGGCAGACCCGAACGTAGGTTTCCTGCACAATATCTTCAATTTCGTGGGGTGGGACAATGCGTGACACGACCGCCGCCAGCAAAGACTTGCAGGATAAAAATACGGTGTTGATCACTTCTTCTGCGGACAAAGCCCTACTCCCAGGCTAAATAAGTTCACATAAGACGAACCATCGGCTATTTTCCACCTAAGCCCAGAGGTATTTATTTCACCAATCCCGTCGCAGGCCATTCAACACAGGTTGCTGTATTAATTTATCTTGGTAAACAACAAGTCCCATACTCCGTGACCCAATTGTTCACCGCGCTTTTCAAACTTGGTGCTAGGGCGAAAATCGGGTTTAGGTGAATACTGCTGGGGACCGGCGTTGTTTTGGTAGCCTTGCGCAGTACTCATCACCGCCATCATGTGCTCGGCATAATTTTCCCAGTCAGTAGCGAGGTGAAGCACACCGCCCACTTCTAATTTACTGCGCAACACCTGTACAAACTCAGCTTGGATTAAGCGTCGCTTTTGGTGGCGCGCTTTATGCCAAGGGTCAGGAAAATAGACTTGAATACGGCTGAGGCTATTGTCCGGAATACAGTGGGCGAGCACTTCAACTGCGTCGTCGCAATAGGCCCGCAGATTCGCCAGCCCCGCTTGATCACTCAGGTACATCAGGCGACCAACACCGGGGGTATGCACTTCAATACCGACAAAATTCAATTCGGGCGCTTGAATGGCCATTTCGGCGAGGGAATCGCCCATACCAAAGCCAATTTCAAGTACCGTCGGTGCTTGGCGGCCAAATACCTCGGCAAAGTCCACGGGGCCGTTGGCGCGCTTTAAACCCAGCGTTTTAAAATTGATATCGTAGGCGCGCTTTTGACCGTCGGTCATCCGCCCTGTGCGCAGTACAAAGCTTTTTATCCGACGACGCATCGGGGCCGCTTGCTCAGTCATTACATTGTTTTCCACGCTGAATAGGCCAAGCAGGCCCACGCTATTAAGAACATCAGGCCACCAATAGGGGTTATGGCGCCAAGAATTTTAATTTCGGTGATCGCCAGCGCGTAGAGGCTACCGCTGAATACCAACACCCCGAGAAAGAACAAAACCGCCGCGATGCGCAACGAGAGGTGCTGCACACCACTGTGCATCAACAGGCCCACCACCAGTAATGCCAAGCAGTGGTAAAAATGATATTGCACGGCCGTTTGGTAAACCGCCATCATTTCGGTCGACAAGCTGGCCTTAAGCCCGTGGGCACCAAAGGCACCTAATGCTACCGCAAGGAAGCCAAGCATTGCCGCCATAAAAACCGTTAACGAAGCCATTGCGCCCCACCTTTATTTAAAGCCGCTATTGTACGGATGTCCGCCACGATTCAAAAGCACCGAAAACTAATGATGACGGAAACCTCTTGCAAAGAAAGACGGAGAACAGGAATTATTCAGAAATGCGTTATGAAATACGAAAAAGCCCCGCTGTGCGGGGCTTAGAGCGATATTAGTGGTGTGGTGACGGCGTTTACGCCTCCATTACCGCGCGCAACTTTTTCATTGCCGCTTGCTCGAGCTGGCGAATACGCTCGGCAGACACACTATAGCGATCAGCCAAGTCGTGCAGGGTAGCCTTATTGTCTGTCAGCCAGCGGCTTTGCAAAATATCGCGGCTGCGCTCATCGAGGTCGGCCAAGGCCACACTCAGGTGCTGGTGATTACTCTCTTCTTGGTTATCTGACTCCAATAACAAAGCAGGATCAGCACTGTGGTCTTCTAAATAGTGTACTGGCGCAACTGGGCCGCGTTCGTCGTCGGTATCGGCATCAAAGCCAACGTCCACCGAGCTTAGGCGGCCTTCCATGCGGCGTACTTCTGCCACATCCACGCCCAGATCAGCGGCAACGGCGTTAACTTCGTCGTTATTCAGCCAAGATAGCTCTTTTTTAGCACGGCGCAGATTAAAGAACAGTTTGCGCTGAGCTTTGGTAGTGGCGATTTTCACAATACGCCAATTGCGCAGCACGTATTCATGAATTTCAGCCTTGATCCAATGAACGGCAAACGACACTAAGCGCACACCTTTTTCGGGATCAAAGCGCTTAACGGCCTTCATGAGGCCAACATTTCCTTCTTGAATCAGGTCGGCCTGGGGCAAACCGTAACCGTTATAACTTTTAGCTATATGGACCACAAAGCGCAGATGGGACATAACCAACTGGCGAGCAGCTTCAACACTTTCATGGTAGAAGAGATCTTCGGCTAATTCACGTTCGCGTTCGGCGCTGAGCACCGGAATACGACCAACCGACTGAATATATGCAGAGAGATCGCCACCCGGTACAAGCTGTTGTATCGGCTGTAGATGGGTGCTCATTGCACTCCTCCTAAATACTTGGATAAAAAAACACTGATGCTTATTAGAGTCCCAAACTAATCAAAGTTCAAGTCCCTGCGCTCAAAAGCTGATGATACGCAGGATTGCGCGCTAATTAGCACCAATACTAAGCCATTTAGTTTTTCACTGCCTGCCACTGAAAAACGCCGTCATATTCTTGACAGTTCATAACCGCTTCGGCGGCATTGTCGATATAAATTTGCTTGGCGGCAGACGCGGGGTAACTCAAATAGTCTGAACATTTGGCACTCTGGCCAGTGCCAACAACCACCTTAACACCCCCACTCAACTTACAGTGAACTAACTTATCGAGCGGCGACCATTGATAGCAGATTTCATAATCGCTGCGGTATTGGGCCGTTTTCCCGGTAGGGCTACTAAACGCCCACCACTTGCCTAGGCGACTATTTGGGTTGCTGCTATTCCATGCGCGGTAAATAGTGAGTTCAGCACCCGCCTTAAGCTGATAAACCTTACCCTGACACAGCATTCCCGCCATGGGCGCCCCCAGCACAGAGGCGAGCAGCGCTGGGTCGTCTACGGCGTCAAACTGCGCCGCCACGTCAGCGGGGAGTGCGTTGTCGCCCGGACAGCTCTCGGTCTCGACATTCGCTGTTACGTTGCCCTCAGCGGGTGGCTGTACCGCCACCTCATCGCCAGATTTACTACCCGGCACCGCGCATGCGGTTAACAGTAGAATCATTAGGGAACAAGCAAAATACGTTTTCATCAACACACTCCTTTGCATGATTTACTAAAATAAACACTTATTGCGGTTCAATCGCCCGCAACTCTCGCCCAACCACCAGCCAGGCACCCAGCAATCCTAGACCACCCGCAAACAGCCACAACAATAGACTGTCGAGCACGCCTAAACCCAAAAGCTGAAAATCACTTTGATACGACACCGACAATTCAGCAATAGGCGCTCGCAGCCATAACAGGCCACTTTGCACCAAGACCCACGCCGCCAACCCACCACTCAAGCCATACCAAAAGCCGGTATACAGAAAGGGCCGACGTACAAAGGCATTGGTGCCACCAACTAACTTTACGACCAAGATCTCACTGCGCCGACTTTCTATAGCTAATTTAATGGTATTGCCAATAATCAGCAATACACCTACCGCGAGCATCCCCGCCAGCGCGAGCGTTAGCCGACGCCCCAACTCGGTAATTTGATTTAAGCGCTGCAGCCATGCCATATCGAGCTTGGCGAGTTCAACTTCGGGCAACTTTGCCAAAGCCTCCTGAAGCTCGGTTACCGCAGCCGCCGAAATATTGGCCTCACGAGGAGTCACCACAATCAAACCCGGCAGAGGGTTGCTGTCTAATTGGTCAAGCACATCGCCAAAGCCTGAACTGGCGCGAAACTCCGCCAACGCGGCCTCCGGCGAGATATATTCAGTGCTCTGCACCCCGTCGCGGGCGGCAATGCTGCGTCGCAGATTCTCGGCCTGACTCGCGGACACATGGGGCTTTAAAAACAAAGAGATGCGGGCCGCGCCCTCCCAACCACTGCTTACCGCCTCGATATTATTCAAGCCAATATACAGGCTCGTCGGCAGCGCAAGTGCAATGGCAATGACCAAGCTGGTTAATAAGCTTGCCGCCGGACGACGTAATAGACGCTGCAAACTGTCCAGCGCAACTTGGCGATGATGGCTGCGGTAGCTGGCAAGACGATCACGCAAGCCGGTTTTATGGCGGCGCGCGCCCTTAACGTCTTTGCGGGCGGCGGGCGACTGCAATTGCCCCAAGCGCCGTTTATTAAGCTTATTCTGGGCCATTATCGGCCCCTCCTGCGGTAACGAGGCGACCATTGCGCAGCGTGAGTAAGCGATAAGGCATTCGAGCGATCAACGCTAAGTCGTGGCTTGCAATTAATACCGTGACACCAACCTGCTTGAACTGCTCAAACAAATGCATAATTTCAGCCGAGAGCTGGGGGTCAAGATTACCGGTGGGCTCATCAGCCAGCAATAAGGCCGGTTTATTCACTACCGCCCGAGCAATACCCACCCGCTGCTGCTCGCCACCGGATAAGGTCACCGGGTTTTTACGCTCTTTGTCGAGCAGGCCCACCTTGTCCAGCGCGGCGCGAACACGGCGGCCCACGTCACGATGGCCGTAGCCAGCAATAATCAGTGGTAACGCAACATTGTCGTATACGCTGCGATCAAATAATAATTGGTGATTTTGGAATACCACGCCCACTTCCCGGCGTACTTCCGGAATATGACGCACCGCCAATTTTGATAAATTACGCCCGCCAACAATAACTTGGCCGGTGCTGGCGCGCTCCATCACCATAATCAGCTTCAGCAAGGTGCTTTTTCCGGCGCCACTATGGCCGGTTAAAAACCGCATTTCGCCACGGGGAATATGAAAACTCACATCGGTGAGTGCCTCATGACCGCCTTCGTAGCGTTTGCTGACTTGATCAAATTGAATCATTGCTGTTTTTGTGTCCAGCCAAATAAGGCGCCAACAAACTCTGAGGCGCGGAAGGGACGCAGATCTAAAATACCTTCGCCGACCCCAATGAAGCGAATAGGAATGCCCAGCTGCTTGCTGATCGCAAACACAATGCCGCCCTTCGCAGTGCCGTCGAGCTTGGTCAAGGTCAGGCCGGTCACGCCGACCGCCTCCTGAAAATGCTTAGCTTGCGCTAAGGCATTTTGACCAGTCCCCGCATCTAGTACGAGCATGACTTCATGGGGCGCCTCGGGGTCGAGCTTCTTCAGCACGCGCACCACCTTCTTCAGCTCTTCCATCAAATTGTCTTTATTGTGCAAACGGCCCGCGGTGTCCGCAATCAAAATATCGACTTTACGCGACTTGGCGGCTTGCAGCGCATCGAATAACACCGAGGCGCTATCAGCGCCAGTGTGCTGGGCAATGACCGGCACCTCATTGCGTTCGCCCCACACCTGCAGCTGCTCTACCGCTGCCGCGCGGAAAGTATCTCCGGCCGCCAACATTACCGAACGACCACCGGCTTGAAATTGCTTGGCCAACTTACCAATCGTAGTGGTTTTACCCACACCGTTAACCCCGACCATAAGAATGACGTAGGGGCCGGGGCCGTCGGGAATCACCAATTCTTCTTCGGCAGCCGCTAGCAAAGTACTCAATTCTTCTTGCAGGGCAACGTAGAGCGTTTCAGGGTTATCCAATTCTTTGCGAGAGACCCGCCGGGTGAGATTGCCAATAATCTCTTGGGTAGCATCCACGCCAACATCGGCCATCAGCAAATGGGTTTCAATCTCTTCGAGGAGCTCGTCATCGATCTCTTTACGACCGAGAAAAAGATTGGCCATGCCCTCGCCCAACTGGGCGCCGGTCTTACTCAGGCCTTCGCGGAAACGCACCAGCAGTGAGGCCTGCTCTTCTGGCGTTAATTCCAGGTGTTGCCAAGGCGCGATTTCTTTATCGTCGATAAAGCCTTCCGCCGCCGCCAGCGCCGCCTGATCTTCTTCTGAGCCAACAAAAGACTCCTTAAAGCGGGCGAATAAGCCCTTCTTGACGACTTCGGCTTCGATCTCGGGCAGCTTTGAATTCTCTGTCATGCGGGTATTTATATTCCGTTAAGGTTTACAGTATAAATAAAAGCCGTATCCTACCATTTCTCTGAGTAACTGGCACCGGAAACACCATGCCCAAAGCCCCCCGCAATTCAGGCCCCCAAACGACCACAAGCACCCGCCAACAAGGCAGCTTGAGAATCATCGGTGGCCAGTGGCGCAGCCGCAAGCTCGATTTTGAGGGCGCCGCGGGTCTGCGGCCGACCAGTGACCGCATACGCGAAACCCTGTTTAACTGGCTTAACCCCACTATTCACGGCGCCCGTTGCCTCGATTTATTTGCCGGTTCTGGGGCATTGGGGCTTGAGGCGCTATCGCGCTATGCCGCACACTGCGACTTTGTCGATACAGATCGCAACAGCTGCCAGCAAATACGCCAGCAGCTTGAGAATTTGCGCTGTCCCCACGCCACGGTGCACAGCAAAGAAGCCTTAGCATTTCTGAACAAAAGCGCGCAGAGCTACAATATTATTTTTCTGGACCCACCATTTCACTTGGACTTGCTCGCGCCGGTTATCGGCACCCTAGCTAACCACGCCCTTAAGCCCCACACCCAGATATATGTAGAAACCGCCAGCGACGAGGCGCTACCCGCCTTACCCGCCAATTGGCAAATCGACAAAGAGAAAAAGGCAGGGCAGGTGGTTTATCGACTGATATCGGTTGTGGAAGAAGCGTCACTAGCTTGACGCGCTGGCAAAGCAAGTCGAGAATAGCTGAACTACCCCTACGCATTTGGCTGTAGCTACCTAGATGACACATAGGCTAACCAAGCATATACATATTATTTTGCTGTTACTGAGCTTACTAGCTCAGTCCTTTGCCTATGCCTACGCACCCTGCCCAGAACAGATGGATATGACTTCACCGTCTGCGCTAATGACGCCTGCCGATCACAGCAACATGGACATGGCCCATCCCACAGTCACACCGACACTGAGCGACACCAGTCACAACTGCTGCGACACCCAGCAAAGCGACTGCCCGAAAAGTAGTTGCGCCACCGCTGCACTACTGACCAACAGCAGTGTGATTGGCATTCATTCAACATCACTGACTCTCGCCCAATTTAGCCTTCGGCACCCCAAACCCGCCCCACGCCCCAGCCTGTAC